>JAABUT010000031.1_pt1 | contig 244914 bp, 217 predicted proteins | sample 5559281 | NCBI WGS metagenome assembly JAABUT01 (sample SAMN10711880, study PRJNA513359) | rock metagenome | isolation source: Antarctica rocks | place: Antarctica: Victoria Land, Ricker Hills nord | collected 2016-01-04 | reverse complement strand
GACGTCGCTTTCATCGATGCATCAGCTCAAAATCTAGAAAACATCAAAGTTAAGCTATCTTTGAAATATCAGAATTTTCTCGACGTGTTTGATCGAGCTCAAGTCAATAAGCTATCATCTCATCGTTTATATGATTATAAGATAGAGCTCACTAACAATGTCACTTCTTCTAGATGTTGAGCTTATTGAATGTCATTCTACAAGCTTCAGAAGATCAAAGAATATTTGAATGAAAATCTGTCAAAGAGTTTTATTACTTCTAGCAAGATCTCATATTTCTCACTCGTTTTATTCACTTTGAAGATCAATGATGATCTTCACTTCTGTGTCAACTATTGAAAGCTCAATGTCATTATCAAAAGAAATTGCTACTCTCTATCGCTAATAGATGAGATGATTAACAAAATCGTTGACTGCAAGCATCTGACTCGACTGAATATAATTTTCGCTTTCAACAAACTTCATATGCATCTCGATAGTAAGAACTATACGATCTTCATTATCGCTCTAGAAGCATACAAATCAAAGATTCTATCATTCAAATTAACAAATGATTCGATCTTGTTTCAGCAATATATGAACAATGTTTTATGAAACTTTCTAAATGACTTCTGTCAAGCTTATTTAGACGACATTCTCATATACAGCAAGACTCAAAAGAAGCATAAACAACATGTCAAGATGATACTAGATCGTCTATGAGACGTTGATCTGCAGATAGATATTTGAAAGTGCGAATTCAATGTAGAAGAAACAGTCTTCTTAAAAGTTATAGTATCAGAACAAGATCTTTGCATGAATTCTATCAAAGTGAAAGTTATAGTAAATTGAGCTACATCTACTAATCTAAAAAAGATACAAAACTTCGTTAACTTCATCAATTTCTATCGATGCTTCATCAAGAACTTTTTGAAACTAGTCAAGTCATTCACTCAACTGACTTGAAAAGACACGTCTTTTGTTTGAAACAAAGTCTGCGTCGAAGTCTTTAACAATCTGAAGAAGCAGATCAGCTTGATTTCAGTTCTACGTCATTTCAATGTTAAACGTCAAGCTATTTTGAAAATCGATGCATTCAACTATGTAAAAGACGACATACTATCTCAGTATGATGATGAGAATGTGCTTCACTCGATAGTCTTTTATAGCAAGAGCATGATTTCAGCTGAATGCAATTATCACATCTATGACAAGAAATTGCTAACTATCATTCAATACTTCGAACATTGATGACTTGAACTAAAAGATACTGAGCTATTTATTCAGATGTTTACTGATCATCAGACTTTGAAGATCTTTATGAAAAACAAACAGTTGACTTGATGACAAGCGAACTATCTGAATATTCTATCAAAGTTTAACTTTCAGATTATCTTTCAATCAGACAAAATAAACATCAAAGTCAATGCTTTAACTAAAATGTCGATGATCAATAGTTCTGAATCAGTTAAAGACATAGATGATCATTTTCAAACTATACTGATCTTGAATTGAATAAACGTTTTATTGATTGAGTTCGAAATTGAATCTGAATACAAGATCAATCTTTATCAACATGTACATCTAGTCAATCAGAAGAATGAACTATGCAATGAGTATCAACAAGCTATGAACAAAGATGAACTGAAGCTTCATGACATGAAGCTAAAGAACTGTCAAATCATTGACAACGTTTTATTTAAAAAGAGTTTACTATAAGTGTTGAAATAAATGCATATGAAATTGCTTTGAAAGATTCATGATCAATCATCAATCTTGCACTCTGACATTAAATGAACAATTGATTTAGTTCAACGCTTCTACTATTGATCAGATCATTGAGCAACTATTCAACAATACATTTGAAACTGTCATGTCTGTCAGCGAAGCAAAGCATCTTGAGATGATACAAATGATTTGCTTCAGTCTTTATTGATCTTTCAGCAGCGTTGACAAGATATAGCTATGAACTTCATCACTGAGTTACTTCTATTGAAAAACTATAACGTCATTTGCATGATCATATGTCATCTCTTCAAAGAACGTCACTATGTTTTCTATCATTGAGAAGATGATGACATTTCAATCGAAGAAACAGTATGAATCATGTTATGAAACGTCTATTGACTTCATAATCTACTCAGTTCTATCGTTTCAAATAGAGACTTTCAGTTCATATCAATCATGTGATAAAGTCTTTGTAAATGACTGAAGATCAAAGTCAATTTATCAACAATTTATCATTTAAAGATCGATGATCAGTTGAAACGAGTTAATCAAGATGTTGAATGCAAACTTCGAATTTACTGCAATTACATGCAGAATAATTGAGTTAAATGACTTTCAATGATGAAATTCAGTGATAATTTCAATACATTCTCGACTATCTTGATGATTTCTTTCTACTTCAATAAAGACTTTCATTCTCGAATGAGTTTCAATTCAGATACAACTGATTATGAAACAACTCATCAACGTATTGAAGCTAGAAAGATCGATGACATTGTCACTTGAATGAGCGAACTTCTTATCTTCAATCATCAACAATTGAAAAAGATCAAGCAGATCATTGAAGCTCAGATGAACAAGCATAGACGAGACGTCATCTATGAAGTAGATGATCAAGTTTGATTAGTCTTCGAAAACATTAAAATCACTAGATCATGCAAAGATTTGAAAGACAAGCAGCTCAACCTCTATTCAATCACAGTCAAAGTTGAAATCTTCTATCGTCTTCAACTATTTAGAAGCATGAAGCATATACATTCAGTGTTCAGCTTAAAGTGTTTACAATCTTCATTAAATGACTCTTTATCAAAACAACATTCTGAGTCTTCTAGATTGATGATCATTGAAGAGAATGAAGAGCATTGAAAAGTAGACAATATATTGAACTTCAGACGATATAAAGAAAGATTACAATACAAGGTCAAATGAATCAAGATAAATCATGATAATGAATGATACTATGTCAATAAAGAGAAATTCGATGACTTGAAGAAAGTTCTGAATGAATTTCACAAGCTATACTCAAATAAGTTGCACTAAATTGAAAACATGATGAATTTTTTTTGCTTTTATTTCTTTTCTATTCATGCAAACATGAATGTTCAAAGAGAGAGATAATGTTATGAACATGTCTGAATCAATCAGAGTTCAGATTTAAATCTAATCAATTTGATTAAAACAAGTCATGATGCTATACTTAGTTTGAATCTAGCGCATCTCTGTTGAACTTTTCAAGTCATTCTCAACACTTCTTTTCATTGTTCAGCACTTTTTTCATTCATCTCTTTCATCATTCTTTTAGACAAACACATCTGACTTATTACATCACATCTGTATCGAGTCTAGCGCAGTCTCAAGTCATTATTTATAGAAGAGCTTGCACTCTTTCTCTTCTGTATTCTTAATGTCTTGTTATAGCTATCTCTAAAGAGCAATACATACATATCAGTCTCAAGCTTCTTTGATTGAATGATCTAGACATGATTTCAACACTCTGAGTTATCGAATTTTTCTTTATCAACATAGTATCATTCATCGTTTCTATCTAGATCTTTTCATTTGACTTTGTACTGTATTTGATCTTGATAGCATCTGAAGTTCAATATATCATCTATCTTTCAGTGTTCATCGTCTTTGATAGTGATTGATCTGAGTGATTCTGAATGTTGTTCTGATAGAAAGTCTTCTGAATACAATCGTAGTAGCTTCGAGCTGAATATCGAATGCAGATGCTTCATGCTGACTGATAGACAAAGATGATAGAAGATATCTATTTTAGCAGTGATTTGATAGAGATTTAGCTGTTTGTCTTTCAAATCTTTGCAGAGTCTCGTTGTCTTGACGTTTCTGAAAGATAGTCAAACTCAGTTATCTACTTCATATGTGACGTCTCATTTATATTTATTGATCTGAACTTTGATGATCAGCTTCGTCTTTTTCAATTGTTGATGATCGAAGCTCAGTAGCTTTTTCATTCAAATGATAATATTATCTGTCTTTCTAGCTTCAAGTCGTTCACGAGTCATTTCATAGTCAGTTGTATTTGAATCGAAACTCATTCAAGAGTGAAATTCTTTATTGAAGTAGAAGAAGATCATTGAAGTGATCAAGAAGATATTGAAATTATTGCTGAATTTCATCATAAATCTTCATTTAACTCAGTCGTTCTGCATGTAATTGCAGTAGATTCTAAGTTCACGTTCAACGTCTTGATTGACTCGTTTCGATTGATCGTTGATCTCAGAATGATAGACTGTGAATAGATTAGCTGTAATTCTCAGTCGTTTGCAAAGACTCTTTCACATAGTTGATATGAATTGAGAGTTTCTGTTCAAAACAATAGAACTGAGTAGATCATGCAGTTGATAAACGTTTCATAGCATGATTCAAATCATTTCTTCGATTGAGATGTCATCGTCTTTTCAATGACAGAGAACATAGTGATGTTCTTTGATGAAATGACATATGATTGTGCAAATGATGTTATAGTCTTCTGACAGAGATAGTTCAGTGATGAAGTTCATAGCTATATCTTTTCAGCGTTTCTGTGAAATCAAGAGAGAATGATGAAGTTCATTGATGCTATTTCTAGAGATTTTGCTTCGTTGACAAGCATGATAGTTTCAAATGTATCATCGAATAGTAGCTCAATGATTTGATCAATAGTAGAAACGCTGAACTAGATTGATGATTCATTTATTGTCAAAGTGAGAGATTGAAGATTGATCATGCACTTCTTGTAGTAATTTCGTGTGCATGTTCTCAGAGATTCACAGTAGATCTTTTCTAAATAGAACGTCGTCAATGATTTCGCAGTTCTTCAGTTTAGTGATATGAAATTTGAGTTTGTTCTCGTTCATAGCTTGTTTATATTCACTGCAGAGCTCATCTGTTTGATTGATCATACATACTCATTGATAGAGATTTGCTTTTGATTCAACAGATAAAACATCAACTTTATCGAGAGTCAGAATAGTTTGAAAATGATCTTCAAGACGCTGAGCTGATTCAGAGACGTTTGCTAAAGACATTCTGATTAAAGTATTGACTTTAGTGTTTATTTTGCCTGATCTAAAGATGATCTGAAAGTTGAACTTTGATAGAATGTTCAGATAGTTGACTTGTCATTGACTCAACTGTTTGTTTTTCATGAAGATCTTCAAAGTCTGATGATCGATGAACATCTGAATGAGTAGTTCAATGCATTTCAGCTCAAGTCGTCAGTGTTTGAAGCATCAAATAATGACTAGCAGTTTCTTATCATAGATGTGGTAATTGATTTCAGCGAGAATCATGCTTTTGCTGTAGAAAGTCATCGAATGAAGAACTTTCTCGTCATTGTACTGAGATAGTATTTCATCTTTTACATAGTTCAAAGCATCAATCTTCAGAATAGCTTGTTGTTTGAAATCGAAGTGACAAAGTATTAAGACTGAGCTGACTTGTTTCTTTAAATTGTCAAAAGCTTGAACATAAATCTCGTTTCAAACAAAAGACGTATTCTTTCTAGTCAGCTGAGTGAATAATTTAACTAGCTTCGAGAAGTTCTTAATGAAACAACGATAAAAGTTAACAAATTTCACGAAGCTCTGAATTTCTTTTAGATTGATCAAAGTGATTCAGCTGACTATGACTGTCATCTTGCTGAGATTTATACGAAAATCTAGTTCAGATACAATGACTTCTAGAAAGACAGTCTCTTCTACATTGAATTTGCACTTTTGAATATTCATCTGCAGTTCAGCTTCACGTAGTTGTCTCAATACTAGTTTGACGTGATCTCTATGTTTCTTTCTCATTTTGCTATAGATGAGAATGTCATCTAGATAGACTTGACAAAAGTCGTTCAGAAAGTTTCATAGAACGTCATTCATATATTGCTGAAAGAAGATTGATTCATTAATCAGTTTGAATGATAGCATCTTATATTTATATGCTTCTAAAGCAGTGATAAAAGTGATGTAATTCTCGTTATCGAGATGCATTTGAAGTTTGTTGAACGCTGATATGATGTTCAATCTAGTCAAATGCTTGCAACTCACTATTTTATCAATGATCTCGTCTATCAGCGATAGAGAATATCTATTTCTTTTGAAAATGACATTTAGCTTTTGATAGTTTATGCAGAATCAAAGATCTTCATTTGCTTTAAGAATGAATAGAATCGAAGAGAAATAGAAGATCTGACTGAGAGTGATGAATTTCTTTGACAGATTCTCGTTCAGATACTTCTTTACTTTCAGAAGTTTGACAGAGAACATTTGATATGCTCAACAGCGAGAAGACGTTGAATCACTAGTGAGCTCAATTTTATGATCGTAGAAGCAATGAGAAGATAGTTTATTTAATTGAACTCGATCAAAAACATCTAGAAACTCATGATATTTTGAAGACAGCTTCGCTTTAATGTCTTCTAAATTCTGAGTCGTTTCATTAATTGAAGAGATATTTAGAGCGTTCAAATTGCACTGAGTATTGTACGCGATTTCTTTATTGATGTTTATCATGAATAGAGCAAAGACTTTGATCTTGTTCTTCTTTAAATGAAGCGATGTTTATGCTTTGAATCAAGAATGACTCTTTCTGAGCAGTGATTGAAATGAGTCGTTTGAGCATTGTAGAAGTCTTAGTCTGAGTGATTGAAGAAAGTGAAGTTGATTGCAGTTAACTTGAATGCTTTGAATTGAGCAAGATTGAAAAAATCGAAATAGAAGTATTCAATTGATTTGAAAAAACAATGACGTCGTTTTGCATATTCAGTAATATTTCGTTTTTATTCATTCAGAGCTTACTCAATATGACTTCATGATGATTGATATCAGCTATCAACATTGATACAGTCAATTTCTTATGACTTTCAATTATGAGATTGAGTAGAATTTTATAAGTGATTGTCTTCTTAGATATTTTCTCATCATAATCTCTTATTAGCTTCTCTTTTGTCAGTGATATAGATTGAATTTTCAGTTTCTCACATACTTTATCAACTAGATTGAAATGTATGATCATGTAGACGACTGAATCACTGTTTATTAAAGAACGAAGACTGAAAGATCGTTTCTGAAAGATGAGATGAGTGTCAATTAGAAACGACTTTTCAAAGTAATTCTCTTTCAATAGAATTTCATCTAGTTTGCACAAAGATATAATCTTTATCTCTTTAATGACTTTTGAAGAGATGACTAGTTTTTTGAATCGAAATCGAAATCGAAATCGAAATCGAAGCAATCATATTCTTTGTTCACTGCATTGATTCTAGTAGATCGATTCAAGCACTCTCTAGAGCTATGACCTGATTTATGACATATAAAACAGATTTCGACTAGAACGTCTGCTTCTTTGACGCTAGTTAAAATCGCGTCGCGCGACTTTAGCTGATCAGACTTCAAGTGATTGACTGACTGAGTGATAACAGTCGCTCTATAAAAGATAGTTTTTGAAAGATCATTGATGCATTTGAGCTTGTTCTTGATCTCTCGAATGACTCGCTGATCATTATTCAAATGAATCAGATAGAAACGAATTTCTTTTAAAGAATCAGATTGAACTAGTTAATTTATTCAAATGAATTGAAGACGAGAGTTGATTTTATCTTTCAGATCGATGATCAGTTGCTTTTCGTGATAGTCTAGATAGAAAGATAAACGTTGAAACTGAGTATAGAATTCATTGAATTTCTTGAATTCTTGAATCAAGTTGTAGTATTTTCTACGAAAGTTGACTTTCTTATTTGAATCATTGAACAACTGAGCTAACTCTTTCAAAAGATCTTCGACGATTCTATAAAAATGAGCACAATCATGTTCGCGTCTAGCTTGAGTGATCTCTGCTGCTTCATTGAATAATCTAGAATGTACATAGCTCAATTTGACTCGTTCATGTCATGATTTCAGCCTTGTCAGATCTATTCTCGCTTCGTCACCTTGACTAGTTTCTATTGAGTCTAGCGTCGACTGAGAAACACACATATGTAGCCAGCTTCTTTTCTGTAGCTATCTTTCTTTCTTAGCATTTATCTTCTAGTTAAATGACACTCATATTGACTCGCTCTATGCTGATCTCTAATATTAGATAAATGCTCATCATCTACTACTCTGCTATCAACGAATAGATGATACAAAACAATCTATTCAGTAAGGAAAATTTGCAAGAGATTCTTCAAATTTGCATCATCATTTTAGATTGCAAGAAATTCTTCGATTCTACATTCATTTTCACCAGTTTATTCGCAAGAAATTCTTCGAATAAAGCACTTAATTATTACCTGAAATTCACAAGAAATTCTTTGAATTTTCACTCATCAAAAAACATCAATTCAAAACATCAACTTCTCATCTATTCTTATCTCAACAACTTCTATCTTCTCTCATCATGACACGCGACGTTGAGTCAGTTGAGTCTTGAACAAATCGTCTGCTCAGAAGCACTGTCAATAGAAGAGTTTCACTTCTACTCATCGATGCTTCAGTCGAAGCTGAGAAAGCTGTCATTGCATGAAACATAAACATCGAAAAACAACTGTTTCATTGAGTCAGCAATCAACTCAACAAAGTCATCAATATGCTGAACGAGCTTCGAAGTCAGCGTGACTTGACTTTACAACTCAATGAACACTGACTTCTTGTACAAGAAGATCACAAAAAGAGAGCGAAACAACTAAAAGTCGCTTTTGATAAGAATGATGAGCTAGAGAAAAAGATCAGTCAGCTACAAGACGAGCGATTGAACTTCAGAGCGAAACAACGTCAAGCTGATCGATCTATGTTTCGTCAAGATACTCAGTCAGCTGAGCAACAAGTCAATCAGAAAGAAGCGCGCTTTCAACGAGAATCTTCTACTCTATCTGATAACGAAAACGAGAATGATCATCACAAGTTCGTCAAGCTTTCGAATTCACTCATCTTCATCGAAACAGATGACTCTATCTGAGAGACATGAAACATCAAAATAGCTGACAAGCTCGATGTCAACGCGAATCATTACTCTACTGAAAAGATTCATATTGTCTATGTGATTTTCAGGCTAGAAGACGATGCTGATCAGCAAATTTATGCAAAGCGTCATGTTGATGCTTTCTCACTCTATCAATCACTATCAGAGCTACTGAAACATCTGAAAGAAATTTACGAAGATCAGAATCTGATTTGAAAGTGTCGTCATGAATACGTTGCTCTGAAGCAGCTCAACAAGCTCTTCAGCTTCTTCTATTCAGAATTCACTAGAATATTCAGCTTTCTGAACTACGACGATATCATTCTGATGAACGACATTCAGAATAAAATCAATAATCGTCTTCAGAACGCGTTGTCAGTTTGCCTCATAGAGTTTAGCTTGCTTAATAAGCTCAAGATCTTTCTTCAAGATGTGAATAACAAACAACAAGTCAATTATCAGCTACGTGACGAGCAATGAACAGTCAAATCGATAGCAGCTTCGAAAAAACGTTTCGTTTCTTCGTCGACATCAGCATCAGCCTCAACTACTAGCTATGTTCGACTCGCTACTTTTTTCACTCTCGAATCTGAATGATCAAGAATGTCAATCATCTGCTTCAACTGCAAAGTATCAAGTCATCTTTCAAAGAATTGCTTTCAGCTGAAAACTAGTACTTCAACATCTTGTACATTCATCTCTCATCTAAATGAGATCATCATGTCAAAAGAAGAGAAGAAATTATTTACAGAGAAATCAAAGAATGAGGCAAAAAACTAGTGACTTTCATTAAAGACGTGATGAAAGATGTGTTAATTTCTTCAACAATGAGCAGCTCAAATAATCTCTTTGCTTCGAAATCTTTGACTACTGAATGTGTACTATCTAGCAATGAAATTAGTTACTCATTAAAGTCATTGATTGACACTGAAGCAGCTGACTATTCGTTCATTGATGAATTAATCGCGCAGAATGTTTGTGATCATTTGTAAATTGAATCTTTATCTTTAATCAAGCTCAAATCAATAAGGAAATTCGATGATCATTATGCAAAAAAGCTCATTACTCATGCAATTTATTTGAATCTAACTGTTCAAGATCATATGAAACGTTTCGCTTCTATGCTAATCACTCGATTAGATCAACATCAGATGATTCTTGAAAAAACATGAATGAACAAGATCGAGATGACTATTGATATGAGAAACGATTGCCTTCAATTTTCTAGTTTCGAAGCTCATATCAAAGCTTCTATCAAAGCTCATTCGACTGTTCTTTCGAGCAAGAAAATCGTGATAGAACAGAAGAGTTTGATTTCTACTCAAATACTAAAGAGATCTATTTCTTCTGTTGTCATTCGACTCAGCGAGAAGTCATCTTCATTCAGTAGAATCGTGAAATCATCTAGTTCAATCAACTTCGCTTCGTCTTTCGATTCAATGAACATAGCAATGATAGAGACTGCAGCATATAGATCACTAGTCAAACGATTGAATGTGACTACTTTCACGATCATCATCACGAAAATCGATCGACTTCTAAAAACAGCTAGAAATAAACTTGAAGATGTAAATCTACAAGAGCTTTCACATGAAGAGATCTTGAAAGAAGTCAAAGCTAAGCTTTCTTTGAAATATCATGACTATCTAGACGTGTTTGATCGAGCGATGACTGATCAACTATTTTCTCATCGTCTTTACGATCATAAAATTAAGTTGATCGACGAGAAAACATCTTCTTGAAGTCATCTCTATCATATGTCTGATTACAAGCTTCAAAAAATGAAGAATTATCTGATCAAACATCTGAATAAGAACTTTATATCTTCTAGCTCGACCTTATACGCTTCGCTCATACTATTCATCGAAAAGAAAGACGATAGTCTGCGCTTCTGCGTCGATTATAGAAAGCTCAATGCTTTGATCAAACGAGATCGCTATCTTCTACTCTTAATAGACGAAACTCTCGCTCGTATTCAAGATAGCAAGTATCTGACTCGATTGAATATAATAGTCGTCTTCAACAAACTACGCATGCATTCGAAGAACGAAGATTTGACTATCTTTATTACCTCTTTTAATTTCTACAAATATCACGTGATGTCTTTTGAATTAATCAACGACTCGACTTTCTATCAACACTATATGAACGACGTGCTATTTGACTATCTTCATCAGTTTTGTCAGATCTATCTAGATGACATTATCATCTACAGCAAAACACTGAAGAAACATAAGAAACACGTACGACTAGTTCTACATAGACTACGAGAGATCGATCTTCAAATGAATATAAACAAATGCGAGTTTCATGTTCAGAAGATCTTCTTTCTGAGACTATTGCTATTCATCAAAGAACTAAATATGAATCTCAGAAAAGTACAAGCAGTAGTCGAATGATCTACTTCTACAAATCTCACTCAGATGCAGTTCTTCGTCGACTTCTGCAATTTCTATCGACGTTTTATAAAGAACTTTTCAAAGATTGTTCATTTTCTGATTCAACTAACTCAAAAAGAGATGATATTTGAATGAAATCAAGCTTGTCAAACGATCTTTGATCATATGAAGAAACGAATGACTGAAGTCTTTATTCTTCGTCATTTTGATCAGAATAGAAAGACTATTCTTGAAATAGACTCATTTAACTACGTCAATGATGACATACTTTCTCAGTATGACGACGAAGAAACATTGCACTCGATGATTTACTACAGCAAGAATCTGAGTCTCGCTGAGTGCAATTACAAGATCTATGACAAGAAACTACTAGCAATCATTCGTGTCTTCAAGCATTGATGATCTGAGCTAAAATTGACTGAGCTACTCATCAAGATGTTCACTGATCATCAAGCTTTAACGTCATTAATGAAAGATAAAGAGCTAAGTAGACGTCAAATGCGCTGAGTACAAAAGCTCGTCGACTTCAACTTCAAAATCATGTATCGCTCAGACAAATAAAACATCAAAGTCGATGCATTGACTCGTCGAGTCGATTCAGTTTCTAGAAGTCTCGAGAATGAACGATATCGCTATCAGCGAACTACAATTCTCACGTCGAATCGAATGAAAATCGCTGATCTAGAAGAGAAAGAGAACGATGAATCAATTTATCGATTAATTCTAGAAGCTAACAGAATCAACAAGAATTGTATTCTACTTCGTGAAGTTGTATTAAAAGATGAAGCTCAATACGAAGATACTAAATTAAGAGATTGTCGAGTTCAGAACGAAATACTATATCGAAATGATCTTCTATAAGTTTTCTTCGATAAGCATCTTCAAATGAAGCTAATTCAAGAAGTTCACGATCAATCTTCTATTGATCATTTCGAAATTCTCAGAACGATAGAGATCATAAGAAGATACTACTATTGATTTTCAATGCAAAAGACAATAAATCGATATATTTGAAACTGCTACATTTGTCAGCGATCAAAGACTTCTCAAGATAAATTCAATGAACTACTACATTCTTTATTCATACTCGAACAGCAATGAAAGAACATAGTCATGAATTTCATCATCGACTTATCTTTTTCGAAAGGCAAAAACGTCATACTAACAGTGATATGTAGATTGACAAAGAAACGACACTATATTTCTTGTTCTACTGATGATGAAGAAATCACAGCAAAAAAAACAGCTGAGCTAATGCTTCAGTGAATATATCGAATACACGATTTACTCGATTTCATTGTTTCGAATCGAAGTTCTCAATTTACCTTCATTCTATGAAAGTTTCTTTGCAAAAGACTGAGCATTAATCTTTGATTATTCACTGCCTATCATTCTCAAATCGATGATCAAAGTGAATGAGTCAATCAGAACGTCGAAAGATATCTTCGATCTTTCTGTTTGTACATGCAGAATGACTGAGCTAAGCTACTATTCATGATTGAGTTTATCGACAATAATGCTCTGTTCTCAGTCATCTTCTCGATTTCTTTCTTTCTAAACAAAGACTTTCATTCTCGTATGAGCTTTGAACTCGATGTCAGCGAATATGAAAGTTCTCATGAACGCTTGCAGACGACTAAAGTTGAGAATATATCTGAACATATGAACAAAACACTGAAGTTTGCTTGCGAGTCGCTAGTCAAAACACGGAAACAAATGATGAAACAAGTCAATAAGCATAGAAAAGAAGTTAATTATGAGATCGAATCAAAGATGTTTCTGAATGAAAGAAACATCGTTACAGCGAGATCTTTCAAGAAACTAGATGACAAAATGCTCAATTCTTTCATCAATCTAGATTTCGTTAACTCTTCATATAAACTAAAATTATCAGAGTCTATGCATGTTCATAATGTATTTCATTCTGATCTGCTTCGTCTTGTCGTTGATGACTTCTTGGCTGATCAAAAGAACGAATTCTCAGATTCAATAGTGATAAACGACGAAGACGAATGAGAAATCGACGATGTATTGAATTCTCGTTGATATCGAAGACGACTTCAGTATAGAGTCAAATGAAATGATTATGACAATGATCTCAATTGATACAACGCTGATGACGATGAATTTATGAACGCTCAGAAGGTAGTTGACGATTTTCATATTCAATATTCGAACAAATCGCGCTAGAAGCGCTTTCGACTATTCAGTCAATCAGAATTTAATGAGTCTGAGTCTGTGAAATCATGATTGAACAATCAATCGAATCAAGCAGAAAATACATTCATGCGAACATGAATCGTCGAAGAAGAGAGATTAATGTCACGATTCTAGCCTTGTCAGATCTATTCTCGCTTCGTCATCTTGACTAGTTTCTATTGAGTCTAGCGTCGACTGAGAAACACACATATGTAGTCAGCTTCTTTTCTGTAGCTATCTTTCTTTCTTAGCATTTATCTTCTAGTTAAATGACACTCATATTGACTCACTCTATGCTGACTTCTAACAGTTCATTAGAAAAGAAATCAACGTTGATCTCTAGTTTATTCTGAATTTTTTCGTATCAGTTCTTTCAAGTAGAGTTCTTTTCATCAGTAAACAGCGAAGAATCAGGTATTTTTTGAGATCTAGAACGCTCAGAGTAGATGAAATCAGAAGAAGTGTTTTCTTTAGTTTGAAGTCTTGTCTTCAACTCTTTGATTTCGTCTTCTTGTTGTTTATTTAACTCGTAGAGTTGATCTGTTTCTTTATCAAGAACTAGGCTTCAAGCCTTTCAGATTTCGTAGAACACGAGAAATATTATCGTTTCAGCGAATGATTCGTCATCTTCATGAATGAATGACGCAGCACTTGATGATTTCGTTGAATCAGCATCAGAGATTTGAGAGAAACGAGTTCGAAATTTCTCAGAACGCTCTTCAGTAGACAAACGACTAGACATGATGAGATTTGTGAGTTTTTGAGTGATTCTCAAGCAATTCACGAAGGTTCTTTATCGTCGATTCTCTTAATCGAGTTGAACAGCTTATTTTCACTCGTCTGTTTCACAAGAATGAGTTGATTCTCTTGATCGAGTGAACTTTGCGTACTTAGTGAGCGATAAGTTGTCTAGCGATTCAAACAGTCTTGTCATTGATTCTATCAAACTCTCTAGTGTTGTTCAGTCTTTCGATTGCGTTGATCATCAGGTAAATGAATTTCTTTAAACTCGTTCTGTCTGTATGAGTATGTTGAATGAGTAATGAAATCAGTATCATGTGATTAACGAATTCTTAATATAATGTCAGAATCATGTCTAAATGATACAATCAATAAAGATCAGAGTTGATAGTGCTTGATTTTTAGAAATAGCTATAACTGAATATTAAGAATACAGAAGAAGATTGATACAAGAGCTTCTATTTATGTAATGTTCAGAGACTGCGCTAGACTCGAAAGAAATGTGTTTGTAACATGAAAAGAAGATGATGTAGATGAACAAGATGTTGATGAAAGAAAAGAGTGTTGAAAAAGAAAAAGAATGTTGAGAAAGAAAAAGAGTGTTGAGAAAGAAAAAGAGTGTTGAGTTATATCTGAGTCAAATCTGAGTCAGATCTAGATCAGATCTCGACTAAATCATTGACTAGCTCTAATCAGTCTTGATACACTCGTAACAGTTCTTGACTTTTAAAAATTCAATCATTCAGATTTTGCAAGTAGTAATTGATCAAAGAATTAAATAAGCTCACATTCAGAGATTGAAAATGATGTGTAAAATGAGAAGAATATAAAGTCATGAGTATCTTGTTTTGCTCACATCAGTCAAGAAACTTCATGTTGATATGATTATCATGCTCATCAACAAATAGAAGATGATAATTTCGTGAATTTCTGACTTTTGATCTCGTATTTCGATTAAATATGATAGTGAGTCAAGAGTAGATCAATTCATCATTGATTCAGTCAGTAGCAAAGAAAGCAAAGAAGCAAAATTGCTCTTTGAAATCATATTCAATAAGTCAGCTGTTTTGAATATTATTTAATATCATCTGATAAATGATTGAAGAAGATATATAGATAATATTCATGCAAATGATTGCAATCAAGATAATTCATTCTTTATTATTATCTTGATCAACACTCAACAATTTATCACTGTCAAGATGTTTTAAATTGAAGACTCTTTGAATCTTTTAAAGCAGTTCAAGTAAAAAGCTCTTTTCATTCATATTGTATATGTTTTTAGAAAGAATCTCATATTCTTCAATTTTTTGCTTTATTTATTCTTACTGTTAGTGTTATAAGTCTGCATAGAGCGAATCATATGAGTGTATTCTAACTAGAAGTTCAAAGTCGAAGAAGAAAGAAGATGCAACACGTCGTGAGTTTTACTCACGAAGGCACGCTAGGTCGCTAGCGTGTCAACATCAGCTCTATACTAGTCTATGATAGTCTGACACGATCTATGTTAGACTAACTTGAAGTGCACGATCGCAACATTACTTCTCTTCTTCATCTAGCAATGTTCTCATTGCTGCAGTTCGATCAATCTTTCTTAAGTTGATTTCTATCTTGACTTGTTCAAATATCGTTCATGAAAGTCATTTACGATCTTCAGGCATTCTTCGAATTCACTTTCATCGACGTTGTATCAATGTAGATCGACGTCGTATTCTTTTCAATTGACACGATATTGTAGTCGTTTATTTCTTTCGTAGTGTCTGAAGTTCAGTATGTTCTTCATCTTTCATTCATCTTCGTCGTCGATCACTATAGAGTCAGGCGATTCATTTCGTTGTTCATTCAGAGAGTTCTTTGAATCTAGTCGCAGCAGATTTGATGCAAACTTCGAATGTATCTTCATAGTCGATGATAGTTTCAGTCGATAAGCATGTTCGATCTCGATCAGAATCTTGAAGAATTCTAGCATCTTATCATCTAGCTTCTTTGACGATCGTGAGATCGTTATGTTTCTAGAATTCAGAAACATCATGTCATCTACCTTGTAGATCATTTTCTTTCGATGCTTATCAGTCTGTTTCTTCATTGTGACTCTGACTCTTGTCAAGACTTGCTTGATCAATGCTAGTGATCATTTTATGTGTTCGAATATATTCTTTGCTTTGTCTGCTTCGATTCTAGCTCGAGTGATCTCATATTCGATTGAGTTCGAATCGAAGCTCATATGAGGGTGAAAGCTCTTATTCAGAAAGAACGTCGACTGTTCAATTGATGACAAAATAGCATTGTTATTGACGAATTCAGTCATAGATAATCAGACGAATCAATCATCTTGCATATATGAGCAATAGCTTCGTAGATATCGTTTCACATTCTGATTCGCTCTTTCTGTTTGATCATCTGTCTGCGAATGATAGTCTGTGAATAGTTTCACCTTGATGTCGAGTCTCAGACATAGAGACTTTCAGACAATCGATATGAATTGTGAATCACGATCGAACACTATTGATCTTGATAGTTCATGAATTCTGAAGATTCATGTCAACAGTAGCTTGACTGTTTGTTCTGCGAAGATTTCTTCGTCATCTGATCAACACGATATATAATGTCGTTTCTTAGACAATCAATCTATAACTGTCAGAATCGCGTTGTTTTCATCACTTTCTGATAGATTGATAATGAAGTCTAATGATATGTTCTGTCATCGCTGCTCGAATATGAGCAATGACTTCAATAATTCATTGATTCGATCTCTCGATGCTTTTGATCTACGACAAACGTAACAGTTTCGAATGTAACGCTTGATCGTCATTCTCATTTTCGACCAGCAATATGATCGTCTCAGCAAGTTCAACGTTCGATTCATGTCAGAATGATCACTGATCGAAAGATCATGTGCTTCTCTTATCAATCGAATGATCATTGACTGAGAAACTCATAGTCTATCATCTTTTCAGAGTACTTCATCAAGTACTCTGCAGTTGTTCAGATCAATATCTTGACAAGTTCTTCTGTTCTGTTTCATGAATGCTCGAATATTGATACATAGTTGATTCACTCGATTTTCGACTATAATCTGATTCTGAATAGAAATCACTTCTTCGATTGAATCTTCGTTAGCTTTCGATTCTTGTTTCGACTCTGAGTCAGATCTGAGCAAGATCTGAGTCAGATCTGAGTCAGATTTCTGATCATCTTCTTGATCAGCTTCTATTGACTGCAATTCAAACTTGCTTTCTGACAATAGCAGCTGATGCTGATATAGCTTTCGATCATCGTTTGTCTCAATCGACTTGACGTCTGACATTCTGATCAGCGCGTCGACTTTCAGATTCTGTTTTCCTGACTGATATATGATCTTGAAGTTATATTCAGATAACTTCTCAGCTCATCTAGTCTGTCGTCGAATCAGTTCTTTGATGATCATGAAGTACTTCAAATTCAGATGATCAATGAAGATCTTGATCGAAATATCTGTACATTTCAATTCAGAGCGTCAGTGCTTCAAGCAGCGAATAATAGTCAGCAGTTCTTTGTCATAGATCTCGTAGTTGCATTCTGCAAGAATCATGTTCTTGCTATAGAAGATCACTGAATGTAGAATGTCTTCATCATCATACTGAGACAATACTTCGTCGTTCACATAGTTCAAGAAGTTTGTTTTCAGAATAGCTTTTCTGATCGAGTCGAAATGCTTCAGAACAAGAACTGTCGTCATCTGTTGCTTTAGTTCTTCAAAGATCGTCTGACAGATCTCTGTTCATTCAAAGAAGTGATCTTTTCGAGTCAGCTTTATCATAGATCGAGCGATCTTTGAGAAGTTCTTTATGAATCGTCGATAGAAATTGCAGAAGTCAATGAAGATCTGCACATGAGTCAACGATCGAAGCACTTCTCAGTTTTGAATCACATCTACTTTTCAAGAGTTCATTCGTAGATCATTGATGAATATCAGTAGTTCAAGAAACGAGATTTCCTGAATCTTGAATTCGCGCTTGTCAATGTCTATCTGCAAGTCGACTTCACGAAGCTTGTCTAGCACTTCTTTCACATGAGTTCTATGTTTCTTCAAGATCTTACTGTAAATAAGAATATCATTCAAATATGCCTGACAGAATTTATGTAGACAGTCGAATAACACATTGTTGATATAGTGCTAAAAGAACGCGAATTCATTGATTAATTCGAAGAGCATTACTCTATACTTATAAACATCGAAGAAAGTAACGAATGTGATTAGATTCTCGCTTTCAGTACTCATGCAAAGCTTATTGAACGTGATGATAATGTCGAGTCGAGTCAAATACTTACTGCCTTGAATTCGAGCGAGTACTTCGTCTATCAAGAATATTGAATAACGATCTCTTTTGATCAGAGCATTCAGTTTTCGATAATTCACGCAAAAGCGAAGACTATCATCTTTCTTTTCAACAAATAGTATTGACGAAGCGAAAGAAGCTTTACTGAGTGTGATGAACTTCTTCTTCAAATTCTCTTCTAGATACTCTTTGATCTTCTGCAACTTGTAGCTCGACATGAGATACAATTGACTTCTAGAAAATTGATTCTCACTTTCTAATTCAATCTTATGATCGTATGATCGATGCGAAAGCAACTGCATTGCCTTTTCTCTATCAAAAACATTCAGAAAGTTGTGATAAACTATTGAAAGCTTCTTCTTCAGTTCATCTAATGACATGACAGAGATCATTTCATTCAGTTTCGCGAAATCTTCGACTGAGCTAAGCGCTTTGTTGATTTCACTAATGATCAAGAAAAAGATCTTGATCTTCTTATTCTTGACTAGAGTTTGATACACAGCGACTTCGATCATGACAATATTGACGAACCTCTTTTTCTCAGTTGGCTGAAAGAGACGAAGTTAATCGAGATCAACTTGAATGCTTTGCTTTCGTATGAGAACAGGTTCAATGAACTGATTCACTAGTTTCTGATTCGTGAGTCGCTTCAAGATGATTATCGACGTAATCATCGAGTTTAAGTTCTTTCGTTTCATTTTGCAGATCTCGCTTGACTCAGACCTGTGAAATGCTGATTGACTGCTTGCTTTCGAAACAACAGATTTCGATGTTTGAATCTTCAACGATGATATTAATCGATCGTGTGCAGAATCTATCAAAATTTGATTTCTTTTCAATCAGAGATTTTCAATGATTATCTTGTGCTGATCTAGACAAGTTATCAATAGAGACATCATTTCATTCTTGTGTTCTTGTATCATGATCGATGTATACAGAGCATGTATAATTAACTTTCGATCAGAAATTTCATCATACAATCGAATTGACTTTGATTTTGACAGCAATATTGACTGAATATCAAAGCGTTCACATAGCTCTGACATCAAAAATTCATCAATGAAAGTCATGTCAGTGACTTCAGTATCTATCAGAGCAAAGAATTTGAATATCTTTTCTAGACTATTCAAGATGACATCAACAATGAACGACTTGAAATCAAATGAGTCGTCAGGCATGCTGATGAAGCAGAATATGAGTATATTGCTCTCAGTCACTACTTTGACGAGAACAAGTCATTTTTCGAATTCGCTGCAATTTCGTGCATCTGAGCTGACTTGAGACAGTCGCATGCTCTATGTTCTGACTTCTTGCATTTGAAGCAGAGTTCTTTTTTAAACAACTTCTCTCTAGCAGAATCAACGTTTGATATTCTGAGTTTCTTTCATGCAGAGATTGAAGCTGAGGTCGCAGTAGTGATCGTTGTCAAGATGCTAGCGATAAAGTGAGCGACTTGAGTCGTTGATGTCTTGAAGACTGATCGAGCATTCAATTTCATCAATCGAACGTTGACTTGCATGCAGATGTCGACGAATTCGTTCAAATTCATAGTTCGTTCGTTGATCATGACTCGCTGAAGATCTGACCTAATCTTATGCTGAAGATCATCTAGTAGAATTTCGTTATTGTACTCTAGTTTTGCACTAAGTCTCTGAAATTTCATTCAAAATTCATGAAAGAAGATCTTGTTTTGATACAGCTTCAAGAACTGTCGTTGAGTCGTGTGACGTCGATTGAAATCGTTGTACATCTTATTTATGATCGACAGTATCTCTTCTGCTTCAAGAAATGAGTTCGTGATCATGTTTCTCATTCTGAATGCTATGTGTTTGATCGTCGTTTCACTGACTCGACTTTTCACATATGCAATCTTCATTTCTTCGATAGAAAAATGATTCTTGTTCATCTTCAGCTTGTTTTGCATTCAAGACAATCAATTATTCACATTCTGTCTCAAATCTTCAAACAAAGATGAGTCAGATAGCTTGATCGACTTCGAGAATCAATCTTTTGAAATCGAAGTGCTTAGTCAACTTGATGTCGCTTCTAGATGATGTATAATCACGTTCTTTTTCTTCATCTCTTTCTGTAAATGCATTCGAACAGCGTTCAACGTTGTCTGCGTAACTTTCAACTTGATGTTGATAGCTTTCAATTCGACGTTGATCTTGTTGACGTCATTCAACATCTGAATCATGTCATTGTGAATCTCGATTTCAATGTCATGCTGTTGACATATGTACTTGATAAAGACAACGAGATCATCTGCTTCATGAGCGCTTATTCAAGCATTCAGTTCAGTGCTGATGCTGATCTTGATCATTTTGTGATTAAAGAGCAACGCGTTTGTGTTCTCTTCTTTGATATTCGATGACGCATTCGTGTCTTCTTCTTCTGATGCTGTTCAATTCTGTGATAGAAGTGATTCTCTTTCAGCATCTTGAGTTTCGTAGCGAGTCGTGCTCACTGATTCTGATTCTAATTCTGTGCTTCTAGTCATTGTGTGAATAGAAAATTGCTGATCGAAATTCAACTGAAATCAGAAATTTCAGTTCTAGAACAACGCGTTCATGTTCTTCTGTTCTTCTGTTCTGACGACAAGCTCAGTAAAGAGTTAGTCTAGAGCAACGCGTTCGTATTCTTCTGTTTCGTTCTAGAAATTTCTTGGTTTTTAACAAGTCTTCTGAGCTCGATTTTCTGATTTCAATTTTGATTCAAGTTTGAGTGATGTAGCTTGTTTTTATATCGTCTACACGTCGATAGCAAGATTAATGAGCTTTGAACTAATGTTATGAGTCTGCATAGAGCGAATCATATGAGTGTATTCTAACTAGAAGTTCAAAGCTGAAGAAGAAAGAAGATGCAACACGTCGTGAGTTTTACTCATGAAGACACGCTAGATTGCTAGCGTGTCAATCTCAGCTCTATACTAGTCTATGATAGTCTGACACGATCTATGTTAGACTAACTCAAAGTGCACGATCGTAACATCATAGAAGTGTCATTTAACTAATAAATAAATGCTAAGAAAGAAAAGTATCTACAGAAAAGAACTCAATTCTTATATGTGTGTTTCTCAGCTCTGTGCTAAACTCGATTGAGTTAACTTCTTATACATATGATGCAGAGTCTCAATGATATTACTTCTAGATCAGATTTTCACTAGACTTGATTAGAATGAAATCAGACGAAGACTAAATGAAGAATAGATGAAGATTAAAATCATAACAGATACATTATCTTGAAGTTGAAGTCAGCTAGCTTCTGAATTCAATGCATTTGTCGTTGACTCAGCTTCTTGTCTTTCATCAATAAGATGAGCGCTTGATGATCGATGAACATCTTGATAGAAATGTTGATCAGCTTCAGTTCAAGTCATTAATATTTAAAAGCTCAAATTATGATCAGCAGTTTCTTATTGTATATCTCGTAGTTGCATTCAGCAAAAGACATGTTCTTGCTATAGAAGACAATTGAATGTAGAACATCTTCATCATCATATTGAGACAGAACTTCATCGTTGACGTAGTTAAATGAGTTGATTTCAAGAATAGCTTCACAAGTTTGATCAAAGTGACGTAGTATAAAAGTCTTGATCATACATCTCTTCATATGATCAAAGATGATCTGACAGACTTCATTTCATTCAAATATAATTATCATGATTCTAGTCTTTGTCTATTCTTCAACTAGTCTTCGTCTGATTTCATTTTAATCAAGTCTAGCGAGAATCTGATCTAGAAGTGATGTCATTGAGTCTTTGCATCATATGTGTAAGACGTCAACTCAATCGAGTCTAGCACAGAGCTGAGAAACACACATATAAGAACTCGATTCTTTTCTGTAGATACTTTTCTTTCTTAGCATTTATCTATTAGTTAAATAACATCTCTATGACTCGCTCTAGATCGATTTCTAACAGTAGATAAATGCTAATCAACTACTCTGCTATCGACGTGTAGATGATACGAAATAATCTACTTCGTTTATTCAGAAAATTCGCAAGAAATTCTTTGAATTACTTTCATTAAAACACATCTGCAAATTTACTCAAATTTATCAAATCTATCTATCTATCTTTCTCACAATGACACGCGACTTTGAATCAGTCGAGTCATAAACAGCTCATCTGCTTAGAAGCATTGCTAGTAGACGAGTTTTTCTTATTTCTTTCGATGCTTCAACGAGATCTCAGAATGTCGCTACTTCATGAGACATTAACACAAGTCAACAACTTCATCAATGAGCTATCAATCAGTCAGATGAGATCATCAAGATGCTGATCGAGCTAAGAGATCAACAAGATATGACTTTGAAACTCAATGAGCAATGAATCGATGTTCAAGTCGATCACATCAAGAGACTTGATGAGCTAGAAATCAATCAAATGACAATAAATACTTAAGAAAAGACTATCATCAATCTACGAGAGAAAGTTTTGAGTCTAAAAAAGAAACAGCATTCAGCGAATTAATCTCGATCTCGTCAGTCTATGAAATCTCTATCTCGTCAATCTATCAAGAATCATACTCGACGTAAGTCGTTCACTCTATTCGATAATGATCATCACAAGTTCTTCAAGTTTTCAAACTCATTTATATTCACTGATGAAGATGAATCAACATGAAACAGCTGAAGAATCAAGATGAATGACAAGCTTCAGACAAATGTCAATCACTTCAATAATGAAAATATCTGTATTGTCTATGTGATATCTAGACTAGAAGATGATGCTTTGCATTCATACATCTCAATCGACGAGCTATTTAAGCATCTGAAAGAAATATACAATGAACTGAATAGAAATCAAAAGTGTCGTTGCAAGTACAACACTCTTAGACAAACAGACAAGTCTTTCAATGTCTTCTACTTCAACTTTATGAAGCTATTCAGCTATCTAGACTACGATGATTGCATTCTGATGAATGATCTTCAGAATAAGATCAACAATCACTTGCAGAATGCTTTATCAGTCTGTTCAGAGAACTTTACTTCATTCACTCGCTTAAGAATCTTTCTTCAAGATGTGAATAATAAACAGCGAGTCAACTATCAGCTACGCAGTCAGCTTCGCACTGTCATCATCAAAGTCACTATCGTATCTGATAAATGCACTGCTACTTCATTGTCAGCAGTGACGACTTTGATAATTGAATATGTCAAGTCGACTATCTTTTCTATCTCTGAGTCAGTCAGATCGTCTATCATTTGCTATATTTGCAAAATTTCAGATCATTTATTCAAGAACTGTTCTCAGAACAAGATTGATACTTTGACATCTTGTGCATTCATTTCTCGTCTACATGAAATCGTCATTTCGAAGAATAAAGAGAATGAGAAAATGTCTTCTTTTGAAGATAGTGAGGCAAAAAACTAGAAACTTTCATCAAAGACGTGATGAAAGATGTGTTAATTTCTTCAATGACAAGCATGTCAGATGATTCTTTTGCTTCTGAATCTTTGATTATTGAATGTGTACTTTCTAACAATGAAATTAGTTACTCATTGAAGTCATTGATAGACATCGAAGCTGCTGACTATTCATTCATTGATGAAGTGATTACGCAGATTGTTTGTGATCAGTTGCAAATCAAGTCTCTGACTTTGATCAAAGCGAAGTCAATTCAAGAATTTGATGATCATTATGCTAAGAAACTCATTATTCATGTCATCTATTCAAATCTGACTATTCAAGATCATATGATTGACACAGCTTCTATGTTGATCACTCGATTAAATCAACATCAAATGATTCTTGAAAAAACATGAATAAACAAAATCAATCTAGTAATAGATATGCAAATCGATTCTCTTCGATTTTTGAATTTCATTTCTAGTCAGAAATTGATTGTTCTACTCTCAAGTCATAGAGTAATCATGAAACAGAAGAGCTTGACTTCTACTCATATATTAAAGAGATCTTTCACTTTCGTTACATCTCAATTCAGTCAGAAATCACTCTCTTTCAGTCAAAAGAAGAGTTCAATTGAACAGTTAAAATCGTGTGACGCGACTTTAACTAGCGTCAAAATCTCTAAATCGACGTCACATTCAACGAACATAGTAATGATAGAAACAGCGACATATAAAATGTTAGTCAAACGTTCAGATGTCAAGATCTTTGCTGTTATCATCTTGAAAATCGGTCGACTCATAACTACAGCTGAAAACAAGTCTGAAGAAGTGAATCTGCATGAGCTTTCTTACATTGAAACTCTCAAGCAAGTCAAGATCAAGCTTTTCTCTGAATATCACGACTATTTAGACATCTTCGATTGAGCAATGATCAATCAACTATCATTGCATTGTTTCTATGATCACAAAATTGAGTTGATCAATGAAGAAATGTTCTCGCGAAGCAGACTATATCAGATGTTTGATCACAAGCTTCAGAAGATAAAAAAGTATCTGATCAAACATTTGAACAAAGAATTCATTTTCTTCAGCTTTGCATCATACATCTCGCTCATTTTGTTTGCTGAAAAGAAAGATGAAAGTCTGCGTTTCTGCATTAACTACAGAAAGCTCAATGCTTTGATCAAACGAAATTGCTATTCTTTGCTCTTGATAGACGAGACTTTCGCTCATATACAAGAAAGCAAATATTTGATTCGATTGAACATCATTGTCGCGTTCAATAAACTGCGAATGCATTCAGATAGCGAAGATCTGACTATCTTTATCATATTTTTCAACTCATACAAATATCATGTAATGCTCTTTAAATTAATCAATAAATCAATGTTCTATTAACACTATATAAACGACGTGCTGTTTGAATATCTTCATCAGTTTTGTCAGATCTATCTAGATGACATTATCATCTACAGCAAGATCTTAAAGAAACACAAGCAACATGTATGATTGATCTTGAATAGACTACGAGAAGCTGATCTACAGATAGACATCAATAAATGCAAGTTTCATGTTCAGATAATCATCTTTTTGAAACTTTTGATGTCAATCGAGAGACTTAAGATGAATTCACGAAAGATACAAGCAGTAGTTGATTGATCTACACTCAATAATCTCACTCAGATGCAGTTCTTCATTGACTTCTGCAATTTCTATCGACGTTTCATCAAGAACTTTTCGAAGATTGTTCGTTCAATGATTCAACTCACTCAAAAGAAGATCATATTTGAATGAAATGAGACTTGTCAGACTGCATTCAATCACATGAAGAGACGTATGACTGAGACTTTTATACTTTGTCACTTTGATCAGACTTATGAGACTATTCTGAAAACTGACTCATTCAACTACGTAAACGACGAAGTTCTCTCTCAATATGATAACGAAGAAGTACTACATTTGATTGCTTTCTATAACAAGAACATGTCTTCTGCTGAGTGCAACTACGAAATATACAATAAGAAACTGCTGATCATCATTCAAGCATTTGAGCATTGATGACTTGAACTGAAGTTGACTGACATTTCTATCAAGATGTTCATCGATCATCAAGCACTCATCTCATTGATGAAAGACAAGAAGCTGAGTCAACAACAGATGCATTGAGTTCAGAAGCTAGCTGACTTCAACTTCAAGATAATGTATTGATCTGACAAACAGAACATTAAGATCGATGCATTAACTCGTTGAGCTGACTTCGTGCCTAGAGATCTCAACGATGAACGCGTTTGATATCAAAGAACTACTATTCTGACATTGAATTGAATGAAGATCGCTGATCTAAAGAATAATAATGATCAATCAATCTATAAACAGATTCTTGAGACTAATGAGATTGATGAGAATTGTACGCTACTTCGCGAAGCAATAGCAAGAGACGAAGCACAATGCAAAGATATCAAGCTGAAGAATTGTCAAGTTCAGAATGAAATCTTATACAAAGACAGTCAGCTATGAGTTTCGTTCAATGAACTTCTGCAAATGAATCTGATTCGTGAGATACATGATCAGTTGTCAATTGATCATTCTGAAATTCTTAGAACAGTGAAGATCATAAAGCGAAATTACTATTGATCTTCTATGCAAAAAACGATAGATTGATATATTCAAAACTGCTATGTATGTCAACGTTCAAAGACATCAAGAAATAAATCAAACGACTTGCTTCAATCTTTATCTATATCTGAGCAGCGATGACAAGACATAGCAATGAACTTCGTTATTGATCTATCTGATTTGTACGATTACAACGCTATTCTGACTGTTATCTGCAGATTGTTAAAAGAAAGACATTATATTTCTTGCATCATTGATGATGAAGATATCACAGCTGAAAAGACAGCTGAAATGCTGATTCAATGAGTATATTGAACTCATGATTTATCAAGCTTCATAGTATCTGATCGAGATTCGCAATTCATCTCTATACTATGAAAGTTTCTTTGCAAACGACTGAGCATTTCTCTTCGATTGTTCATTATCTATCATTCTCAGATTGATGATCAAAGCGAACAAGTCAATCAGAACGTCAAGCGTTATCTTCGATTCTTCTGTTCGTATATGCAGAACGACTGATCTAAGTGACTACTCATGATCAAGTTTGTTGACAATAACGTTTTGTCATCAATCATCTTCTTGATTCTCTTCTTCATGAACAAGAACTTTCATTCTTGTATGAGCTTCAACTCTGACATCATCGAGTATGAAAGCATTTGCGAATGCTTGCAGATTGATCAAGTCAAGAATATATTTGAACAAATGAACAAGACTTTGATCTTTGCTCGTGAAGCTTTGATCAAAACATGAAAACAAATGATGAATCAAGCTAATAAGCATAGAAAGAAGATCAATTACAAGATTGAATCAAAGATGTTTCTGAACGAATGAAACATCATTACAGCGAGATCTTTCAAAAAATTGAATGACAAGATGCTCGACTCATTTCAGATCACTGAGTCTATTGACTCATTCTATAAGTTGAAACTATCAGAGACTATGCATATACATGATGTATTTCATTCAGAGCTTCTTCGTTCTGTCGTCGATGATTTTCTGTCTGATCAAAAGAATGAATCTTTGAGATCAATAGTGATAAACGATGAAGACGAATGAGAAATCGATGATATACTGAACTCTCGACGTTATAGAAAATGACTTCAATATTGAGTCAAATGAAAGAGCTATGACAACGATCTCAACTGATATAACGCTGACGACAACGAATTTATGAACGCTCAAGAGATGATTGATGACTTTCATATCAAATATTCAAGAAAAGCGCACTAAGAAACAACATTCATGCAAACATGAATAGTCAAGAAAGAAAAGTAATGTCACGATTCTAGTCTTTGTTTATTCTTCAACTAGTCTTCGTCTGATTTCATTCTAATCAAGTCTAGCGAAAATCTGATCTAGAAATGATGTCATTGAGTCTCTGCATCATATGTGTAAGACGTCAACTCAATCGAGTTTAGCACAGAGCTGAGAAACATACATAAAAGAACTTGATTCTTTTCTGTAGATACTTTTCTTTCTTAACATTTATCTATTAGTTAAATGACATCTCTATGACTCGCTCTAGATTGATCTTTAACAATAATCTTTTTTTGAGTGAGTTGAATCATTGAACAAACAATCTTTGAAAAGTTCTTGATGAAACGTCGATAGAAATTGCAGAAGTCAATGAAGAACTGCATCTGAGTGAGATTATTGAGTGTAGATCAATCAACTACTGCTTGTATCTTTCGTGAATTCATCTTAAGTCTCTCGATTGACATCAAAAGTTTCAAAAAGATGATTATCTGAACATGAAACTTGCATTTATTGATGTCTATCTGTAGATCAGCTTCTCGTAGTCTATTCAAGATCAATCGTACATGTTGCTTGTGTTTCTTTAAGATCTTGCTGTAGATGATAATGTCATCTAGATAGATCTGACAAAACTGATGAAGATATTCAAACAGCACGTCGTTTATATAGTGTTGATAGAACATTGATTCATTGATTAATTTAAAGAGCATTACATGATATTTGTATGAGTTGAAAAAGATGATAAAGATAGTCAGATCTTCGCTATCTGAATGCATTCGCAGTTTATTGAACGCGACAATAATGTTCAATCGAATCAAATATTTGCTTTCTTGTATATGAGTGAAAGTCTCGTCTATCAAGAGTAAAGAATAATGATCTTGTTTGATCAAAGCATTGAGCTTTCTGTAGTCAATGCAGAAACGCAGACTTTCATCTTTCTTTTCAGCGAACAAGATGAGCGAGATGTATGATGCAAAGCTAAAGAAAATGAACTCTTTGTTCAGATGTTTGATCAGATACTTCTTTATCTTCTGAAGCTTGTGATTGAACATCTGATACAGTCTGCTTCGAGAAAGCATTTTCTCGTTGATCAACTCGATCTTGTGATCATAGATACGATGAGATGATAGCTGATTGATCATTGCTCGATTGAACACGTCTAGATAGTCGTGATATTCAGAGAAAAGCTTAATCTTGACTTGCTCAAGAGTCTCGATGTGTGAAAGCTCATGTAGATTCACTTCTTCGAGCTTATTCTCAGCTGTAGTTATGAGTCAATCAATTTTCAAGACAATAACAGCAAAGATCTTGATGTTTGATCATTTGACTAACATTCTATAGACTGCTGTCTCTATCATTGATATATTCATTGAATTGAAAGCTAATTTCAGACTGAACGTTGATTTAAAGTTGACGTTAAATGAAACTGCGTCACACAATTTTGACTGTTCAATTAGTTTAACTGACTTCTCATTGAACTGATTGAAAGAGAGTGATTTTTGACTGAGTTGAGATGTAACGAAAGTGAAAGATCTCTTCAGTATATGAGTAGAAGTTAAGCTCTTTCGTTTCATGATTGAATTATTGCTTGTGAGTAGAACAATTGATTTTGAATTGAGAATGAAATTTGAAAATTGAAGAAAATCAATTTGCATATCAATTACTAGATTGATTTTGTTCATTCATGTTTTTTCAAGAATCATTTGATGTTAATTTAATTGAATAATCAACATAGAAGCAGTGTCAATTGTATGATTTTAAACAGTCAGATTTGAATAAATGACATGAGTAATGAGTTTCTTAGCATAATGATTGTCAAATTCTTGAATTGACTTCGCTTTGATCAAAGTCAAAGACTCAATTTGCAACTGATCACAAACAATCTGCGCGATCACTTCATCAATGAATGAATAGTCAGCAGCTTCGATGTCAATTAATGACTTCAATGAGTAACTAATTTCATTGCTAGAAAGTACACATTCAGTAGTCAAAGATTCAGAAGCAAAAAAATCATCTGACATGTTCATCATTGAAGAAATTAACACATCTTTCATTGCATCTTTGATGAAAGTCTCTAGTTTTTTGTCTTGTTATCTTTGAAAGAAGACATTTTCTCATTCTCTTTATTCTTTGAAATGACAATTTCATGTAGACGAGAGATGAAAGCTCAAGAAGCAGAAGTGTTGATCTTGTTCTAAGAGCAATTCTTGAACAAATAATCTGAGATCTTGCAGATATAGCAGACGATAAACGATCTGACTGACTCAGAGATAGAAAAGATAGTAGAAAAGATGATAGACTTAACATAATCGATTATTGAAGTCGTCACTGACAATGAAGTAGCAGCGCATTTATCAGGTACGACAGTGACTTTGACGATGACAGTGCGTAGCTGACTGCGTAGCTGATAGTTGACTCGCTGTTTATTATTCACATCTTGAAGAAAGATCTTGAGATGATGAAGTGAAGCAAAGTTTTCAAAACATACTGACAGAATATTCTGCAAACGATTGTTGATCTTATTCTGAAGATCATTCATCAGAGTGCGATCATCGTAGTCTAGATAGCTGAATAGCTTCATAAAGTCGAAGTAGAAGACGTTGAAGAGCTCATCTGCTTGTCTCAGAGCGTTGTACTTGCAACGACACTTTCGATTCTTATTCTGATTCTCGTAGATTTCTTCTAGATGCTCGAGTAGCTCGTAGATCAAGATGTAAGAATGCAAAGCGTCATGACGATGTCAAGCGAAGATATGCTCAGCAGCGTCACCTTCTAGTCTAGATATCACATAGGCAATGCAGATAGTCTCATCGACGAAGTGATTGATATTTGCCTGAAGCTTATCGTTCATCTTGATTCTTCAGCTATTTCATGTTGATTCATCTTCATCAGTGAATATAAATGAATTCGAAAACTTGAAAGACTTGTGATGATTGTTGTCGAATAAAGTAAATGATTCTCGTCGAGTATAGTTCTTGATAGAAGCTTGAGATAGAGATTTCGTAGAAACTCGAGATTCAGTAGACTGATGAGATCATGACTGATTCGCTGAATGCAATACTTCTTTGAGTTTATTCTTGAGATTCAACATCTTCTCTCGATAGCGTTTGTTTGTCTCTTCTAGAGTGTCTATGATTATCTGTTTGATCTCTAGTTGATTCAATCTCTTGTCATGTTTGACTTGAACAACGATTCACTGCTCATTCAGTTTCAAAGTCATGTCTCGTTGATCTCTTAGCTCGATCAACATCTTGATGATCTTGTTCAACTGATCATGAGCTCATTGACGAAGTTGTTGACTCATGTTGATGTTTCATGAGATAGTGACATTCTGAGATTCAGCTGAGACATCAAAAGAAATAATGAAAACGCGTCTGCTAACAGTGCTTCTAAGCAGACGAGCTGTTCGTGACACGACTGATTCGAAGTCGCGTGTTATTGTGAGAAAGATAAATTTGATTGAGTGATTAATTTGATAAATTTGAGTAAATTTGCAGATGTGTTTTGATGAAAGTAATTCAAAGAATTCCTTGCGAATTTTCTGAATAAACGAAGTAGGTTATTTCGTATCGTCTACACGTCGATAGCAGAGTAGTTGATTAGCATTTATCTACTGTTAGAGATTGATCTAGAGCGAGTCATAGAAGTGTCATTTAACTAATAGATAAATGCTAAGAAAGAAAAGTATCTACAGAAAAGAACTCGATTCTTATATGTGTGTTTCTCAGCCCTGTGCTAGGCTCGATTGAGTTGACGCCTTACACATATGATGCAGGGTCCCAATGATATCATTTCTAGGTCAGGTTCTCGCTAGGCCCGATTAGGATGAAACCAGGCGAAGGCTAGGCGAAGAATAGACGAAGGCTAGAATCGTAACACTTATATTAGTATGAAACTAAATGAAATGAAGACATTTACTAGATCAAAATAAAGCTGATATTGATATGCATTATCAGCTTTCTTTCACTTTAGATCAGCTTCTTGTAGAAACTTTGACTGTAGTATATCTGAATGACGTTGAACGAACTCATAAGATCAGTTTTTGCCTGACTGTTTTTCAGATATATTATACGCAAAAACATGAATCATGACATTGAGAGAAGATATATCACGTTCGATAAGCTTGTTGATATAGCGAATAAGCTCTTTTTCTTGTTGGTTCGAAAGAATTGACGTCGTTTGCTTGCTTTTCTTGACGAAGGCGATTATACCCCTATGTCGTCGCGACAGCGTGCTTCGATTGATATTGAATTTCTTTGCAGTTGCAGTGTAGTTAGATGACTTTTGCAAAGCTAGATCTGCAAGCGCTGCCTCAATTGAAGCCATATTGAATTTGTAATTGATTTTTGAAGAAAGATGAAAGTAGTAAAGTGGGGTGTGCACGGGATCGGAACGTGCATCGGGCCGGGAATACTCCTATAAAACCAATAAACATACATGAATAAACCGCTAAGAGGTATTATACACGTTTATTGTAGAATAAACGGTTTTTTCCTGACCCTAGTTACAGTAGCTTTCAAGGCTGAGCCGAAGCAGCAAAAAGAGCCCCTGAGTAGCGGTAATGTTGAATTCACTATAACAGTAGGGCCTCAAAGCTATACAGTATCGAGGGACGCCACCGGAATCTTTCTTCCTTCTGTTCAGCAAAACTCCGCTCAATTTCTCCCTTCGATCTCGGATCAGGAGGTGGTTCAGTCGAACAACAAGCATTCTTTTTTGGCTTTCGATCTGAGACACTGTTGAACACGGGATTCTGGCGGACACGGGATTTAAGATCTTGCCATTGATAGGCTGAAATTCATAATGCATTGTCAAAAAATGATTGTAGTCTAGAATAGAAGCATTACAGCGTTCATCATGCTTCGCCCTCAGTCTCCTCGCTTCGCCTCTCCGGCTACTCGGTATCCATTGTTCCTGGATGGCAGATAATGTTCTGAACGACCATTATGCATAAGCTTCAGAACGCATTGCTCTGCAAGAAGTTGGTAATGACATTGAATGCGCCGGTGGCGTTCTTGTTATAGTTGATGGAATGGCCGCTGTCTGGATGAATAGCAATCTCCAAGCTCTTTGCACCGCTGTATAGTGGAGTGAGGTTACCTTCGAGGAAGCCTGGGCAGTAGCCAGCGCATGCGAAGAAATCATACTCTCCAGTGACCACCAAGACCGGCCCGGTGAAGTTTCCAGCATCGGCCACAATGCCCAGTCCAAGCTGAAGACTAAGTATTTCGCCAACGGTGTATGGCTGTTTGACGATCTCACTATACTCGGCGACATCCACCTCATAGTTGGGCTGCTTGAAGTATGCGTTGATGTTCGCGAGGACATCGACCCAGGTCAAGAAACCGGTGTCGAGCTCGCCGAACTTCGCTGAATTCTGCGTAGCTGCGATTCGAGACGAGTAGGCTTCGAAGAAGGGTGCGAAAGCCGTAGGTCCGTACCCTAGACCGGTGAAGATGGCACCGTCCATGATGGTAGGCTGTGTTGCGACGAGAGTGGTGGTGACGAAGGAGCCGAAGGAGAAGCCGAGGACAACGACCTTGCTGGGCACTCCGAGAGAGCCAGTGTATGTGCCGGCTTTCACGCCCTTGACAAGGTTGCTGAGCACGTCGACCTGCAGGCTCAGTTGGTTGACGTAGCCAGATAGCCTGTAATACAGTGAGCACAGTGCAGTACGATTGTAGGCAAAACACTTACTTAGTCGATTTGCCATTGCCAATTCTGTCATAGTAGAAGACCGAGTATCCTTGCTTCGCAGCCGCATTGACGAAGTTGTACTTCTCTGGCTTGTAGGGCGAGTTCCAGTAGCTGCCATCGCCTCCAATACCATGTGTAGCGACAATGACTGTGCTTTCCTGCCCTGCAGCTATATGTGCAGGATGACAGAATGTGCCGTGGACTTGAAGCTGGAACGTCTGAACGACAAGATCCTTCTCGACAGGCAAGAAGACGTTGGTGCTGTTGACTGACGAGCTGGCGGTGACGAAGTCGGTCACGTCGTAGTTATTTGCGAATTTTGTGGAGTTGTAAAGGTAGATCTTCGAGCTGACCGTCATCGGTATGGTGTACTCTTGACAAACGACATTGCTGTTTTGATGTCCGAAGCCAGAGGGGAAGCAGAATGCAGGGAACGGGAAATAAACTGCTAGAGTAGCAAGGAAAGCGAGTTTGAAAGGCATCGTGCTCGTAATTCGCGGTAGTCGCTGAGAAAAAAAGGGTTCTTGTGCCTATAGAATGTGCTGAAGGTGTGTGTATGCCAGCCATGTTTGTTGGGAGGAACGTCGTGAGCTTTGTATGTCAGATACATCAACATCGACGATTCCGAGACACCTTCGTATGAGGTGTGATCTTAGCAGTCCCCTCATCAGTATGCACAAGTATAGCAAACGGAGCAAAAGGAGAATGCACACTTCAGCTGCAGATTGAGACGAGCATCATTGTCATGGCTAAGGCGCACTCTGCCCCGAATTGAGAGATTGATAGCTCAGCCTCATGTTGGTCCAGAGACCACATAATAGAAGATGCCATAGTGACAAAAGCGAGAGAGATTGTGGTTTTCAAAGGACTCAAGGACCAACATCATTCCGAAGAGCGGTGTGAAAGGAGGAAATAGCTGGCCTGATGTTCTTACTGTTTTCGGCAAGTTCTTATGGGACTCATAGTCAGCTCGCTCGTATCAGAGTCTGACCCCATCAACATCATGGTCGCTCCTCCTTCCATGGTAGTACTGTAGTAGTAGTAGTAGTAGTAGTAGTAGTAGTAGTAGTAGTAGTAGTAGTAGTAGTAGTAGTATGATTTTACACCCGGAGCTCTAAGCCTATAGGGGAAACTACAGTAATACGTGTCCTTCCATGGTAGTACTTGGTGGTGAAGGGTATTAAGTGGGCCTTCTAAAATAGCATTGAAATTCTTATCCTGGTGTTCTAACGCAAAAAATATACGAAAATCACGATAAATTGAATCACTAATTACCTGATTCTGATGTATTATGAATTTGAATTTTATGCTATCAAAATACGTGGTTGTTAAGATATGTTCCACTGCAACGGACAATTACAGAGGCGTTCATTTTCAGAGGCCCACTTAATACTCTGGACCATCAAGTAGTACAGTCAAAGCTGCCTATAACGGAGGTGGCAAATCGGCTCCCCAATTCAGTAATATAGAGATTCTCCGTTATTCATATTTACTATATAAGCACCCGTATATGCCTCAGGCAACTCATTTGACCCTACCAAATCTACCTACCACCCCCTAACCAGTCCCTCAAATCCCTCTGCCTCAAGCTCTTCATATGATGCTTTAAATGCTTCCTTTCATGAACACTGAGCCACGCTAGGCCTAAACGCGTTAACAGCCCATCCCGCTAAGGCAAGGTAAGGCTGAGATTCAGTGAACCTTACGGAATAGTCTATGATAGACTAACATAGCAGCTACGAGTTCATGGAAAGGAACTACGCATTGTCTCCGCATGTATATGCATAATTTCCACCTCTGCAGATGGGAGTGACAAATTGTCTGGAAAGTTCTAACATTGTTGAATAATGAGCACAAAGCAAACGTGTTGGTGTGAGGCTGCGATGTGAACATCGAAGTGTCTCTTGACCTCCACTGTTTTTCTATGCTTCATATTTGTTTTAGGCTTCCTTTCCTACGAATCTGCCTGAATGAAGGATGGCTGCCAGCACTAATGGTAGTCTCGTCAAGGATTACCATGCTCTTCTTGATGGGTTTGAGAAATCTGATGCGGAGAGAGTTACCCTCGTCAACGTACAATTCCCTTACCTTTGTCTACTCACTTTCTGGGCCTGAAGTGCTTACAATCATTGGTGAGTAGGAGCTTGTTGGCCACTTAGAGAAGTCAGAGGACGACCGGCGGAAGATCTCGTACGATCTCGATAGCGAGAGGAACGAGCGTCGTCGGCTTCAGCAGCTTGTGGACCAGCTTGGCGAAAACTTGAATTCTGTTAAGGTAGGTATAGGCCTTATATCTCGAAAAGCTTGGAGATGATACTGACCACCCGGATCTTCCGTCAGGCCCGCCGGTCGTTTGTGCTGGTACTAATCGATGCTGACGGTGATGACTACACGGTACGAAGCCCTCTCTCCTACCCTCGTACAAAGTACCTCTCACTCACTGCGAGCGACTCTACAGTTTCAAGAGAGGTTTGTCAAGAAGGGTGAAGAGGGAGGCAAAGATGCCGCGGATGAATTCCTTGCTAGAATTAAGGATTACTTGAAATCTTCTAGCATTTACGCTGACGATATGGACATCATGGTTCGAGCATACGCTAATCTCAAGGGGTTGGCACAAGCTTGTTTTCAGTCCGGCAAGTTGAAGCATGCTGCCGACCTGGGCTTCTTTGCTGTTGGGTTTACCAAGCGTCAAGCTTTGTTTGACTTTGTGGATGTCGGTGCTGGGAAGGAGCGAGCTGATTACAAGATACGCGGTATACATGCTCCCAGCTTCGATAAGGAGCCCTACTGATATGCGCTCCGCAACAGAAACCCTAAGCTTTTACATTGGCAACGCGCAGTGCAAGCATGTCATCCTAGGTTGTTCTCACGATGGCGGATATGCCCCTTTCTTGGAGAAATTTGCCGCCGATGATGATACTCGTGAGCGAATCACCTTACTCAAGGGTGGCCCAATTCACCCACAGATTGCAGCTCTTGGTTTTACACGGACTCTTACGCTCAAGACTTTATTTGGCTCGCAGGATATCAATAAGCCCGTAGCTGCGCCTTTCCCAATCGTGGCTTCGGCTCCAACTGTTAATCCCCAAGTCGGAAGTTCCGATCCATCCATTTCTTCTTTTCCTAAATCTCCGGGTTCAAGGCTGATGTATGCAAACCCCGCAATCGATGCCAGCAGACTCGGACCAGTTATACGCAACGACGGTGGACTACGTGTCGACAAGCCATTAAAGATCGACCCGAGCTCCCCATATTTTCAGGTTTTGCGAAAGGCGAACTTGTGCCATTGGTACTACTTGCGTGGCGGATGTACCGGCTGCAGCAAAAACCATTTTTTTGGTCCCCTGAGTCCGCGCGAGTACGACTGCCTATGGTACCTGGCGCGAAATGGACTGTGTTACAGGGCTCAGAGGGGTAAGGACTGCTATGATCCGAAGTGTATCTACGGGCATGTTAGGCAATAAGGCTCTCTCGATCCTAGGATCCTGATTTTCTGGGTTTTGTGGTTCGGCGGTCCATTTACTACATTTTTAGGCCATTTTGGCTACTGTTCATTCTATCAAAGGTTCTGAGGGCTGCGAATGCCAGGATCTCGGTTCTCTGGGTTATTGGGTTCGGCGGCCTACTACTGGACTACTTGGACTTCTGGGCTGTTTTGACCGCTGTTCAGTGTGCCAAGTGTGGGAAAAGGCTTAAGGTTACTTCTTTGACCTGCGGATTCGAACTCTAAGAGCTGTATTTGGATTTTATTTGCAGAGGATTTCTACCTTGGATGGTTACTTAGTTATGCCTCCTGAGTATTAGCGACGAGATCTTGTGTGCTGATCCGGGTAGAGCGACGACGGCACTTTTAGTTTTTCGTACAAATCATACTCTCAAACTTCACCACCTCAAAGCCAAACAACTCTTCGCTATTCTTCTTTACTCTTCACACCGTCTACATTCATATCTACCATTGCAGTCTCTACTACCGTGACAGCGCTATCAAAATCATAACTCTCCGCCACCCACAGTTTCTAACAAGGTCCTCGTTCTCATAGGCTAAAAGCCATCTTGATCAGCCGCGTCAGGAGTAAGATTGGTCTGGACTTCCAACCTCCGAATCGTTCAATCCGCTCTAACGACCTTCACGTTCTCCGGCGCAATGAAGATGGGCATAAGGTAGATAAGCAAAGTGGAGATGGGCATAAGCGAGACCGGGACCAGACGGCCACACGTACCACGGGTATTCGCGATGCCTTCAAGCGCACAGCGGGCAATGCAGGTTTGAACGAAAGGGGCGAAGGTGTGCCCAGGTTGGGGAAGGTCCGACGTACAGGTCAGTCGCAGGCCCTAACTGCTATATGCTGCGTCTAATGATTCCCGAAAGACCCTATCGACAATGCCGATGATACCGATCATGACCAGATTCTCGCACGGATGCGCTCGCAACCTCGGCCTGTCTTCAGACCACCGCCATCTCGGCGAGACCGACAGCGACGGGAGAATACAACCAGCTCAAGTCGATCGAGTGGGGCTGGCGATAGTCAGGGTTGGTCCCGCCGTTGTATTTCTGACCAGTGTCCCGTTCTTTCCGCTGACATACTGCAGATAATTCTCTCGTCCTTGACGATAACAGCGTGATGGCCGACAAAACCGATCCTTTCACCGCGGCCACCACCCGTTGAGTGATTTAGTTTATATTAGGTTCGATTCCTAACAGCGCTGGTACAATGGTGTTGTGGTTATCTTTTCTCTTTGCCACCGCGGAGCCAGAGATCGGAACCGCGGGCCTCCTTACTGTAACTCACATGTGACGGAAGATCCAACGACCCTCGGTTGCTTAGATACTCCTCATACCCCAGAGCCTCCCACCGAACCTCTCGATCGGTCGAACTCCTGCCACCGTGTCTTTCTCGTCCAGCCATTGAAAATATGATTCACTTTAATGCTTTCATTTTAGAGGTTAGGAACCACGATTTTAATGAACTATTTTCCTTGAAATCGTATAGAGAAGTCAAGCAGAGGTACTATTTACATTATAAGACGCTAAGAAGATCCGTATATCAATTTGAGTTAATGGGTAGATATACAGTATTTGAAGTAATTGTTAGAAATCAACGTTATATAGACTTCTGTTCTCATAACAATCATTGCATTATTTCCTTCGTCGCCTCGTATTTGCCTTGGTCTTTTAGCGTCAATGTCAGGTTGCTGACGCTGATCAATGTATCGAAATACTCGACTCTCAATGCCTTCTTGCGTTCCTGTAACGCTCGTCAATTCATCTTCTTCGCTTCCTCGTATTTATCCTGAAATCAAAACACGGATGCCAGATTGCTGACGCTGATAAAGGTATCAAAATGCTGAACTTCCAACGCTTTCTCGTATTCTTGTAACGCTCGTCGATTTATCTTCTCCGCCGACCTGTATTTGCTCTGATCTCGATCAATGTATCAGAATGCTCGACTCCCAATGCCTTCTTGCGTCCTTGTAACGCTCGCTGATTCATCTCCTCCGCCGCCTCGTATTTGCCCTGGTCTCGTAGTACCAATGCCAGGTTGCTGACGCTGTTTAATGTATCAGGATGCTCGACTCCCAATGCCTTCTCGCGTCCTTGTAACGCTCGTCGATTTATCTCCTCCGCCGCCTCGTATTTGCCCTGGTCTCGTAGTATCAATGCCAGGTTGCTGATGCTGCCTAATGTATCGGGATGCTCGACTCCCAACGTTTTCTCATATCCTTGTAACGCCCGTTGATTCATCTTCTCCGCCGCCTCGTATTTGCCCTGGTCTTCTAGTATCAATGCCAGACTGCTAACGCTGGCTAATGTATCGGGATGCTCGACTCCCAACACTTTCTCGCGTCCTTGTAATGCACGTTGATTCAACTCCTCCGCTTCCTCGTATTTGCCCTGGCCTTCTAGTATCAATGCCAGGTTGCTGACGCTGGCCAATGTATCAGGATGCTCGACTCCCAATGCCTTCTCGTGTCCTTGTAACGCTCGCTGATTCATCTCCTTCGCTTCCTCGTATTTGCCCTGGCCTTGTAGTATCAATGCCAGGTTGCTGACGCTGGTCAATGTATCAGGATGCTCGACTCCCAATGCCTTCTTGCGTCCTTGTAACGCTCGCTGATTCATCTGCTCCGCCGCCTCGTATTTGCCCTGGTCTCGTAGCACTGATGCTAGGTTGTTGACGCTGGCCAATGTATCAGGATGCTCGGCTCCCAATGCCTTCTCGCGTCCGTGTAACGCTCGCTGATTCATCTCCTCCGCCGCCTCGTATTTGCCTTGATGCCAAAGTACGGATCCCAGATCTGAGATTGCGGTAAGTGTTAGTAAGTGGTCTGGTCCTAGACCTTCGTCGAGCCGGCCCAATGCGGTTTGAATGAGTTCTTGCGCCCGATTGTATCTACCTGTTGCTTCGGCTAACCGCGCAGCAGGCAAGATGATTGCGGCCCAGGATTCCCAGTCATGCTCAATAATCGGTATGTACTCCAATGCAGCCTCTGCATGCGGGAACAATCTCTGAACTCTTCCCCAGTCAACGTATGGATTGCTAGGAAAGGCTGCTGAAAGTATTTTAAGATATTTGAGCTTCCAAATATCCAATTCGCCGCGCGTGTCCAACCATCGCTGCATGGACAATTTGACTAGTCGATGTATACTGAAAGAGTCGCTGTTGCTCCCGATGACTAAGAGGCTATAGCTTCTTAAGGTTGTTACGTCGTCCCTGAAAGCCTGGTCAAGCTCGTCCTTTGATTTGGCGCTTGGCTCGAAGTATTCGTTAACTACGTAGTCCCGAACTAGATAATCTGGTATATCATCGTGGTCAAAAAGACTCATCAGCGCCAGAAGTCGTACAGGAGACGGTGTCTTTATGTAGAGATGATCAATAGAGGCTTGTAAGGTCTTGGTAGCTGAATTGAGGGCAGTGGGGTCCCTTCGAAGATCGGGAAAGTCCGCATCGATGAACGGCTGACGAGCTTTCGAGAATGCAGTCATGTATTCCCTCACTGTCAGTGTGCCTTGGCTCAAGTATGCTGCAGCTTGGCTAATTGCAAGTGGTAAGTACTCAAGCTGTTTAGTAAGTCGATTCACATCGTCCTGAGTGCATACCCCACTGAATCTCGTCGAGAACATCCTTGAACTCTCATGTACAGACATTGGCCAAACGGTGATTATGTTCTTGTTATTTCCAACCAGTCTGAAGGCAGCGCTCCTGTTCCGAGAGGTGACCAAGACCAATCCGTTCGGAGTCTGAGGAAGATACGTGGATAGCGGTAAAGGGCTTTCGCTCCAGACTTCCTCTGCGTCTGTATATCTGTCTTTGGGTGTATTTTCGAACAAACCCTCATCGTCAGCATTGTCAAGAATTATCAGCCAGCCATCGTTGGCCTCATATCGTAGCCAGTTGCAGACCAGCCGAAAGACATTGGTTCCAGAATTTCGCTGATTTGGGATTTGCAGCACATTGGCTATTGTGTTGTAGCTCTGCTCGAGTCTGGATTCAGTACTCGCGTTTATCCAAAATACTGGTCGTTGAGGGTAGCATTTTCCGAACCTGTGGCCGAATTCAATTGCAATTTGTGTCTTCCTGGATTTTTCGATTTGGTCAGTACAGCCTCAGACGAAGGGCGAGGCTCACTGCCGACATCCCACTCGATGCATGATTGACTCACCCGACTCCACCCATTCCCACCAAGGCAAGTCGATTCTGAAAATTGAACGTTTGGCGCAGCTCATCCAGGATCATTTCACGTCCAACGAAGTCATGATCTTGGCCGAAAGGGATCGTAAATATAGCCGGCTTTGACTGCGGCACATTGAATCCAGGGTTGATTGTAGGAACAGCAGGCTTCGGCTGCACCACAGTGGATCCAGAGCTGCACCGTTCCACAATTATTTGCGCACACCGACGGAGCTCAACACGCACGTCTTCCTGTTTCAAGTATCTCATACACTCTTTTTCAATACGCTCCAGGGTCTTGTAGATGGTTTTGCCTCCTCTTTTCTTCACCTTCCAGGTATCTAGAGAGATGCCTTTGAGTCCAGGGTCCATAGTGAATCGAAAGTAGTCCAATTCTGATCTCTGCGCCACCTCTAACAGTGTGTTGTGAACGTTCTGCGTCTGGGTAATGAGGCGCGCTATGGCAGATATAACAACCTTAAGATTTGAGCCTGCAAATCTTTGGGTTTGTGTGCTCTGGCCTGACCCGATGCTGATGACCAATGGTCTAGGGAGCGATTCTTTACGGGGGGAACCTTCTTGGGCAGTTCTGATCTCACAGAAAGCCTCGAAAGCGGGATTGTTGGTCCCGAGGCCCCCATCTACGTAGGATTTGTCTTCGATGGTAATTGGCGAAAAATACATCGGGGCTGCACATGTTGCTCGTGCGACTTGCCATAAGGGAACAACTGCAGCTGCTGGAGGTTTCGCACCTGACTGGGTATCACCATATGTTTCGTAAGAGCGAAAGATGTGAGGGCGACCGTCTTCAGAGTCGATGCTGTTTGCGGTGACCGCCCTGTTCTTGATGCGTAAGCAAGACAGTACTCCTACAAGACTCGTGACTAGTACGTTTTACACTTGCTTGCAGGGGATGCGAACAAGTCTCGCTTCCATTTTATGTCTTCGGGGCTTGGGTCAAAAGTTCTGAGGACCGTTCGAGTTGCCTGTGCGAGCTGTTGAGCGCTGTACTTAGAACCGTACAGACCCGCAGAAGCGCTATGTAGCCAATTGGGATGGTGGAATAGAGCATCTCCGTATTTTCGAAATGATTCAAGGCATTCATCCTCTGACATTCCTAGACGACCCAGCATGATGGCAATCAGACTTATTTGTGAGCGATTGAAGTAGTACTATGTGATCTGAAACACTTGGTGACTTACCCGCCACTGCTAGACCCAAAGATGTATTCGAAGACGGTTCCTGGCCGAATTACAGATGGCTCACTGGCTTCAAACGGTATGTTAGATTTGATCGTGGTAGGGAGATCCGGAACAGACCTTGCGGTGAATCCATTGATTTTTTCGAGCACATTATCGAACGGACCTCGTCCATCAACGCTCGTATTATGAGGATACTCGAGTAGCTTCTCACCCCACCTCCGTCTGTCTTCCATTAATATAGGTACTTCGAGTACCGACCTGTTGAAAGTGAAGATTATAACGTACCAATACTTAACACAGACCCCTGGGCAGAGTTCCTGGTCGCGCTCGACAGCGCGCGCTCCACGTCTTCTGTCGTCATGCCAATGATACTCTTCTGAATATCTGTCTTCTGAGAATCCAGATCTAGCAGAGATTGCTCAATGTCGATGACAGCCTCGCCTAAGTCCCGAATGTTCAATACATCCAAGGAGCCTGATATTTTCAAAGCGGCCGCCTCTATTCCAGTGAACGTTGCACGCAAGCTGTTTACGACGGGCATTCGGTGGCCGTCAATGACTCGCAGGACATCATGAGCTTCGAGATCCCGTGTTGCGAATGATTCCATCTTCGACGTGAGATCCTGGCAGGTCAGATCGGTCGCCCATATGCGCAGCTGAAAGACGGAGTCATCGAGCCGTCGGGCGGCACCCTCGAGGTCGCGGCGCGCCGTATCATCTTGCGCACGCTGGGTATGTTTTTCGAGCGCTGTGATTGCCTCAATGATGGTTTGGTCTAACTTTCCAAGGACTTCGTCAAATCGATCCGCAAGAGATTTCTTGCCGACAAAGCCCTTGGTGGCCTCAGGGAGTACTTGCATCATGCAGTGTCTTCGAGTTCTATCTTCTGAAAGGCTTTGCTAATGAATACTTTCTCACGAGCAACGCACTTGGTGCGGGGCACGGATATCTTACTGGATGCGAGGAACGCCGCTAACGTACGGTCAAGCCTGAGAGGGGATCACCACCTACGCGCTGGAGACAGAAAGCAGTCGTTGTAAATATAACAGGAAAGTAATAATTGTGACACCGACAAGATGCCTGAGATCATTTTGCCAGCTGGTGCTTCCATATGCGCGTTTGCATTAGCTATATGCACTTGGTACGGCGCTTTACGCAATGGAGTCCAGCTGGTATATAATGACATCCAAGCAGCTAGATCCTTTGATCGAGATGTCGTGGCAATGGCGGAAGAGCTGTTGAGACAAAAGCGTGCAATTGAGGACTGGAAGATGGAATGGCTGATTCTCGAGGATATTCCAGATTCAATGTACCTAGAATTTTGGGGTGAGGTAGAGTATTGTGGAATTCAGGCAAAGCTCAACAACATGGTCATCAACTGCAATTTGGCAGAGAAGAAATTGAAGAAATTCACGAAGCTTGAAAAGGATAGATGGACCAACATGTCGAAAGCAGGGAAACGGTTAAGATTTATCAGCATGAAGAAAGACCATATCCAGAAGCTGATGGACAGCATTGTCAAAGATATCGAAGGGATTCGCAGCTCAGCCAAAGCCGGATGGCTACGCAATGAGTACAGGCGGAAGGACACAGTCGACTCCAAACACGTGTACCATGCTGGTATCATTCATCTTATCATCCCGATAGCCATGCGAACAAGAGACGACGCAAACGCGCTTCACCGCTCCTGTGAGGCTGTCCAAGGCAATGCAAGTCTAGATCTGGACCTTGACATCTTTGACCAGTGGAGTTCTGTACTTGCTACTCAAGCCGGGCTCCTGGCGCCTTCTGCAGTCGCCTCTAGGGAAACATGCGCTGCCGGGATTGCTAAAGCAGCAAAAGAGGGCCGTTTGGGGTGGAAGATCTTGGGTCAGAACTCCGCGACTGGGAATCTAGAAAGTGTTCGGATGCAGGTGGAAAAAGCGGAGCTACCGAGTTCCGGATGTCCTGTGGCATCAGTCGCTGTAACGCTTGTTATGCAAGGCAATGCGGAGAGAAGCCATTTCACGAGCTCAGGCACCTGCTTTAGTATCGCGATGGCCGCGATCCCGAATCAGTCCAGCCCAGAGCCTCGACAAACGTTACGGCACATTCTCTCTGCGGTCAGCCCCCCTTCCTTTGCAGATGAGAATCTCTTGGGAGAAGTTTCGAAGTTCAGGGTTGCGTTTGAGTTGGCGCAGGCCTGTCTTTTGCTTCTCCGGACCTCATGGTTTCCGGACATATGTAGCTGCCAAATTCGATGTGCGCGCTCATCCTCAGCTTCATCCCAGTTCATGTACAATTTTGGACTGCGAATGGGCGTTGTTGACCACGAAGCTCCTAGATGGGGAACGACTATCATGGACAACTGCTGGGGGTTTGCCGAGGAGAACAGCTGGAACTTCTTAACTCGACCATTGCGCCGATTTGGCCTCCTGCTGGTTGAGATCATTCTCGGCACACCAATTCTTTGCATCACGAGTAACCGACAGGGTATCATCGAAACCATTACTTTTGTGGAAGGTCGCCCTCCCGACCTGGCAAGGCGCTCAGAGACCCTTGATCAAGTCTTGAATCGCGTATACACCGCGTTTGGCCGGAAACAAGCTGCTCGAAAGGCTGTGCGATATTGTCTATCCACAGTCTATCCAGAGGCTCCAATGGACGACGATATGAAAACGCTCTTGGCTGAGTTATACAGTGATGTTGTGGCTCCGTAAGTAGATCTTACTTTTCCGCCACTGCGGCGCAGATGACAGTGCTGACAGATTATAGGCTGCAAGATTATTATGATGACCTTCTTGATGATCATTTACGGCGAAGGAGACAGGTTGAAAGCGGACGACGAGGTGCTCGGGAACTATAGGAGATGCCTCTAAAGAGAGTTAGCTGTGATATCGGGAAATTTTGAAGTGCAGACTTTCCAAAGGAGGAAGCGAGCATCAATTGCTGCCGGCTTCATACTTGTACATGTTGATTTGTCTTCGACCCCAACTTCGACGTGAAGCTTGTACACGGCCGTGAAATGGAGCTTCGAAGTCTACGCAGTAATGTCCCAGACTTTTTACACTAGGCTGAACTCGGGCCCTCCTTCTGAGTCTTTTGAGCTGACTGCCGTTGGGGCCAAAAATTACGTCCTTAGCCGCTAATCATGTTCATCCAAGCGTTACAGCAATTTATGTTTGAGAATCTCAACAGTCTGCATTATGATACTTACTATTATCACGGCTGTTCCCTTCGTCGTTCCAAGGCTGTCCAAAATCTACAACGGCATTATGTACGCTGAGACTAGGATGTTAACAATCCAAAGCGACCGTACATAAAGCCGCAATTCCGCCTATATCCTACGCCAGAGAAATATCTCTGGAGTTCGACGCTAATCTTGTCGATCGCACTGCCGTAGCCCGGGACCCAGTCCTTCCTACAATCTGTGCGGTCTACCTCTACCTTTCTCTCCCTCGAAGCCTCTACGCTATGGCCGGACTCACTCGCCTCCCCGGCTCTACCCTTCCCACCACGTCTCCTGCCGGCGACGAGATTATCAAGCCATGGTTAACTCCTCAGAACAGAGAGACTTCGAGCCCGGAGGCGGACTTCTCAAGCCAAGGGATAAGACTGATAACGACGAACAAGGTGAGGAAGGTGAGGAGGTGGAGGGGGAGGAGAGGGAAGACGAGAGGGAAGACGAGAGACAAGGCCGGGCGGAGGAGGGCGAGATCGCAGGGGATAACAGCGAATCTAACTCGCGGGGCAGTCCCAGTCCGGAGCGAGGTCACAACGATTGATGATTGAATTATATCCTTTGAGCGTCCCTATAGCTGCCCAGAAATCTCTCTCTCTCTCTCTCAACTGATTGCCGTAACATTTTGGGCGATATCTTCTGTGGGGAAAGCATTGCTGCGAGCGAAAGTAACTGGGCTGTCCCCGGCTCTGTTTGCATAATATATTCAAAAGATATCCTCCATGTTTGAAAGATCGAATCAGGAGTTTCTCACTGCCTTCTAGGATCTTGTAGCTCATAGCTTAGGAAATGTGTGAGGTTCTGCCGATTCTTACCAAGCGCTTCGAGGTACTCTTGCGTCCTGTAGTCATTCGATTACACCGCATGAATGCGGCAGCTTGCGCGATTGCTGGCGGTAAAGCGAAATCTGTGCCGTTTTTTAGAATTCGTCGAGAGCCTCATCAAAATTGAGTGTAAATCTTCAAATAGTGCAGAATTCGTATAACACACAAGTGGCTATCCGACATTAGTATTAGAGATACTTCATTTACCCTGAGCTTCTATACTTTCCTGGTAACACCGCGATCGGTTGATTGAGTACATGAGACGGGAAATGTCTTCTATGTGAATGAATGCGATGATGATGAAGTCTAGATACTTTCGGCATTCTTTAGTTTGGTGGCGTGGATTACGTTCCCTTCAACTTTCAGCAACCATAGATTATTTGAGACCATTCGAGCCTGCAATTCGGGCTACTACCAGCAGACCGTTGACAGGAAGAGCAACTTCCCATTTACTGAAGATCTGTATGATCGACCTGAGAGCTGATGAGTCCCCCATGTGGTAGTTTGGTTGACGACAGCAAATTGCGGTGACAGCCTTTGAGCTAAACGGCTACGATACACAGTCAACGCATGCCATCAAGGCGGAACATGAAACACCATCTCGACCTATATACCAGATACCATCTTTCTCCTCTCAGATACACCGCGGCGACGAGTCTCCTGATTCGCAGGTTAGCAGCGCAGCCACTAGTGCGCAACGAGAGCACTCCCTACATATTTACTTACCCCGAGGCCTTCATCTTCCATCTCTTTCAATCTAAATATCTCTGGTTCCTCCGCCGCCTCAGCTTCTGGTTCCTCCTACCTCAAGCAGTCCTCGACCTCAGCCTCCAGACTTGGAGGATATTCCGGGCCCTACCAACGAATCACCCCTTTATGTCAACGCCAAACAGTTTCACCGGATTTTGGAGTGGCGCGTTGCGAGACAATAGCTCGAAGAAAGGTTGAAATGTACACCGGGGGTCCGCAAGCCATACATTCACGAGAGTAGACACAAGCATGCAACGAGAAGACCAAGAGAACCTGGAGGCAGATTCCTGACTCGAGATGAGATGGAAGGCAAGAAAACAAAGTCCAAAACGGCACTCCAGATGAATCTCAATCGCCTGAAACGAGGACTGGGCCAAACGAAGTGAAGAGAGAGGCAACCAAAGAGCGTGTCGTTAAAGCCATACCCAGGCAGCTTGGCGAAGCTGATATAGCGCGGCGAGCGGGTGCTGTCCCCTTTTCGCTGACTGCCAGCCCGGATATCGAATCGGGCGCGGTGCCGCTGCCATTAAGTTCTTCCCTACAATCGCTGAGCTTCTCCACGATGTCCCTTGTGCATGGTACCTTTGAGGAAAGGTCGGCGCAGAAAACATCTAAAGTTGTTGATGCACGTGATGCTCAGGGCCTATCCTAATCGGGTTAGTCAGGGGTATCTGTTGGTTTAGTTGGCTGAAACCTTCACCTTCATAGAATCTACACACTTTCACCTATCGCTGCTTCAACAAAAGTCAGACGGACCCCAAAGCCTCGAAGCAAAGACCGAATCAAAGCGAAGAACCAGCAAAGCGATGACGACATCATTCTGCGAAGCTGCCGAACTGGAAGAGTTGCACAAGAAGTATTCAAAGCTTGTTCAGAAGCATGATCAGCCTCGACCTCAACTTTTGAAGATTGATACGGCATATATTCCAGCCGTGGTCAAAGAACCATCTGAACTCTTTCCAGGATGATCAGGACAGCATCGGGGGGTCTGTTTCGCCAGTTTCGCGACGTTTGTACATAGCAAGTCTCCAATCACTGGATCCAAACCAATTCTGATCACGAGGTTTGAGGAAAGAAACAATGCTCGCGCGGGAAAAGCTGAAGTGTACTTCAAGATCATAAAATGTTTTTCTTCTTTCTTGTTTATATATGATATCCTTTCCCGTCTGCAACAAGAAAGTTGACACCAATCTAACACTTACCAAAAACATTAAACCAAACCCCCCATCTCCGCAGCCCCTAGAACACCACCCACCTACCTACCTACCTACCTACGCAGTGAAGTACTCCGTACATAAGTGCTTATGCGTAGGTATGCGCACGAATCCCCGCTATCATTTCCACAGCCCAAGACGGCGTTTTTTCCTTGCCTCGGAATCATCTCAGACCCATTCGGCTTGGGGTCAGAGCATGAGTGCCAACGGGGTCTGCTGCAATCCGTCAGATTATCGTCATTCCGGCATCTACAGATGCGGGGTTTTTTATCAGAACGACATCTGAATGAAAAACAGTCGTCTCACGTCGACCGTCTGCATTGAGGATATTCAAACGTTAGATTATCATCTTACACTCTGAACTACTTTCCAATTCAACATATCTCGCGACGAGTATAGTCCGATTAATCCAAACATATGGTTGTTGAGGAGCTGTCACAGGATAAACATAGTGACAACCTGATCAAATTCGAAAATCTCGCCCTCAGATCCGCTGGCGCGGACTGCATGACTAAGCCAGCTGGTCTGAGATTCCGAGGCAAGCTTAAGCTTTTTTCATCGGTCAATCCACAGCTGATCGATTGATTCAATGTGCACATCGGCAGATTCACGCCATGCTAACCTCTACCCGCGCAGCTAGTATTCTTCAGGCTGCCCTAGACCCAACAAAGGCTTAGTTTTACTCTTTAGGACTAGCTTGGTCCGAAGCTCGGCTAATACCGACATAGCCCCGAAACTTCTTACCGATACAAGTACTACAAAAGGCGCCCTAGTGGAGATGGAGTAAGTCCTATCGATAAAACCCACTGGGTAGTAGTACCCACGTGTGGATGACCCCACTCAACTCCTATATATATATATATGGGAACTGGTGAATACGATAGGTAGTCTACCTTAAGAAATGTGGGTTTGCTGTGCCCCATGTTGGTTTAACTCGCAATTCGAAACCATCGACTTGGCGATCTACTCGTCAGGGTCCACCACTTCTCCGCTTTTGAGGCTCAGATGGAGATCTATTTACGCTCCTGCGCAGACTTTGTGGTATCATCTTCGACCGTGGCTTTCACGTGTCCAGTAAGAGTACCTTGGGTTCAAGGGCATCGGATCGTCAAGGCACTGTTCCATGTGTGTGCAAGATTCGCAGGCATAGAGTAGAAGCGTGGAAGTCGAGGTGTTGGATGTCTGTAGTGGAAGCTGCAGTGGGACTTTCATTCCTTCATCATTGGTGGTTGAAGGTTCGCAGCCATGTTGATCTTGTTTCTGTTTCGGGTGTCACGACGTAGCTGTCGAATGAAGAGCCAAGAGAGCATCATTACAACCAGTATTTCCGTCATTGTTCCCAAATTGGTGGAGATATACCTTTTCCAACAGGTGTAGCGAGCTTGCTGATTGCACAACAGTATCTTCCTTGCGTATGAAACAAGAGCCTTCCATTCCATGGAGCCAACGTCCACAGGGGCAAGTATGCCGCGTTCAGAGCTTCCGCGGCGTCTTGTGCCGATCTTGCACATCGGCGGCACAACATGGAAGCCCGGCGATCGGTGAGAAAGCCTTGGGAGATCGTGACAAAGAGCAAGGTCAAGCTGTTGCCTGGATAGTCGACATGACCGGTTTCGAGGGACTGATACTGCGGCGAGGCAGACGGCGATCTGTTGGTCTGACAGTAGAAGTTTCGATGGTAGATATTGATCATGGGCTCAGGGAGAATATAAAGCAAGCTTCGTGTCCTTCGTCAAACGATATCAATCATAGTTCAATCATCCAAGGACTCCTTACAATCAAGACAAACATCTTCACCTACAATCACATCCATCAGCCCACCAAGGCTTTGAAACTTTCAAAATCACAACCTCACCAACTCATATCACCATGTACTCCCCGGCCCTCGCCTTCACCTCCCTCACCCTCCTCACCCTCGCCTCCTCCGCCCCCGTCGCCACCACCCTCTCCACCCGCGGCGACACCTGCACCATCACCGGCTACGAAGGCGACTCGCAATCCGTCTCCTACGGCATAGGCGCCACCGGCACCTCCGCCTCAGGCAGCCTCTCCGTCTCCTGCACCTCTGGCCAGAAATGGAGCAACGGCGACCAAATGCCCAACGCGCAGACGGTCAAGGCGTCCGATACCAAGCTCGCGCAGGATATCAACTGGGATCAGAGCTGGAAGACGGGCGGGTATGTGAGCTGTTCGGCGAGTTATGGGGGCGGGGGGAAGGTGGATGGGACGACTGGGAATAATATCCAGCCGGGGGTGGGGGTGACGAGTAGTAGTTCGACGTGTGTGGTTACTTTCGACATTTAGATGTGCGTTGGCGCTGCTGTCGAAGGAAGGATTTTGTTGAATGGAGGAAGACATTCGCCCATGGCGGGAGACCGTGTTGATTTTGTTGTACTATACACTCGCTACGAATCCAAAAATCGTTACCTTTAGAATCTAGATACCAATCTCATAGACCCCCTCAAATTCTCGTTGTGCCTACCTTGACTCTCTTTGTTTGAACATTGCTCTTGGTTATTCTAAGTTGTGCCCTGAATCTCAAACATTGAAATGGAATAAGTCTAGTCTTCTTGCAGCGGAAAGCACAGAGAAGAACAATTCACAGATGGGCGCGGCAAATAGCAATGAACCTCCTCGTCTAAGGAATCCTTAGTATAGAAAGACCGTGGAGCATGTGTGTTTCTCTGCTCTAGTAGCACGGTTTCTACGTGTTCGGCCTCTTATCTACTCTATTCTAGTATCATATCAATGAGCTTGATGAATGCCTAATCTATTTTTTGCAGTGTCGCTCGTCATGGCCTTGCTGATTGATAGCGCCATACTCCAGGCCCTTGCTCATTCATCCCAGTGTCCTCATTTGATATTCTCAGCGTTCATTGTACCGGCTGTCAGAGGGCATCTTTGCGGAGTTCGGGGCAGGTGACGGATTGACCGGGGGGCAGGTGACGGATCGACGTGCCAAGCCGATCGGCGCCGGGGGGTTTGGGAGCGTTACCTGCCCAGGTTCAGTGTACCTACCTTCTGTACATGTGTGCGAGCAACGATCTTGGCAAACGCATCTCTGGTCAGTACGAAGCGATTGATGATACAAATCTAATGGTTTATCGCAATCGAAAGGTGGGTAGACATATCTCCCATTGCCACCCCACGACAAGGCAGCAATAATTGTTTGTATGCAATACAGGGTGTTTGCACTGCGGGTCGAACATTGCATTAGCCCAGCCACATTTACAAGGACCCCCCAGTATCAATTTCCACCAATCATAAGGCCATCGATGAAGCTGAATAAGCTTCCATATTAGGCAATAACTAACGTTTGATGCAGATTAGCTGAAAGGCCTGAATCTACCAAATGACCCTCTCAAATGACCTTAGAAATCATCTTTCTTCACCAACGCTACTTTCCACCAAAACCTACTTCCTACCTCGTCGGCGACCTTTACATAGACACGCCTTCAACAACTGACGATGCTTATTCTCTGTTACGAAGCGTGTCGGCATTGAATAGGGCCTAGCCAATAGGCCCTAGGGATTTCGGTATGTGGACAAGGAACAACGATGTTCCGGATCGGAATATGCTGGAACATTCCATCTATCCGAGCCCTAGCAAACCGGCTACTTCGCCCCTTTGTTCGCCCTACTATAGATACAGCTCGGAACTGTCTTCTTCCTTCTGTATTCTTAGTTTCCTAGTTATAGCTACCTCTATTGATCAAACATTCTATCCAGCTACGCACTACCTCGCTGCAGTGTGGTTAGATTCTAGGCACGGTCCCAACATTCTCGCTGTCGCTGCGCTCAACGATGAAGATTGAAGAAGCTCTCGGGCCCTCGGCCTGAAATGACTATCTCGACACTGTCGTGAGTCTGCATGCGCATCCCCAAGCAGGTTAGTTGGTCAAGGGCAGAGGCCGGAGTCAGGTGATGATGAGAGAGCCGAGGGGGGCCTCGACTACATATAGGTTCTCTTCGGCAGGTAGATGGGACGCACACGCATCTACAGTACCATTCTACTAGTACGATCATTGCACATGCTCGTTGTTTGCTCATGAAAGATGTTTGATAGAGAACCATGAAGGGTGTTTGGTAGAGAGCCATGAAGAAAGCCATCAAGGGAACCATAAAGGGAATCATAAAGGGAGTCATGGAGGATGTTCGATAGAGAATCATGAAGGGTGTTCGGTAGGGAACCATGAAGGGTGTTTGGTAGGGAACCATGGAGGGTGTTTGATAGGGAGCCATGGAGGGAACCATAAAGAGAGCCATGAAGGATGTTCGGTAGAGAACCATGAAGAGTGCTTTCTATTGATCTAGTCAGCATGTGCTATGAAACATGCAGCATACTATGAAGTAGGCCATGAAGTAGATCATGAAGCGAATGACGCGTGTCGAACACGTCGCATGAAGCATGTTTTGAAGCGAGTAGATAAATGAGTAGGCGAACGAGTCTGAGATAGCTGAGTTGATAGCTGAAGAAGTAGATAGAATGACGAGTTGATATCTGAACATGTAGGTAGGCGAGTAGGTAGGGTGGTGAGTAGGGCGGTGGCTGGGCCGGCTGCAGAATAAACGCATCAAGCTACGTTCGAAGCCATATACACATCTATATCTCTGCTTCTGTATTGCTTCGAATTCGCCTGATTAGGCCTAGTTTTATATGATATCCTTGTACGCTAAGCAAATTGATATCCTTGCGTACCTACTGTTTCCGGTTACCGTTGGTGTAAAACTAATGCAATGTTCGACCCGCAGTGCAAACACCCTGTACACAACTTCCCCCCCTTTTGGAAAACCAGAAAATTAAAATGTATTACTCGAGTAAGGTACAACCCCACTTCCCATCCGTACTATCATGGATTCCAAGGAATATTTCGATATCCTGAGGTCCCGACCCAAAAATGCCCCCAATTGCCCGTCCGGATGCTTCCTCCGTAAATGCTGCATGCGCCCTCCCAATAACAAAACGGGACAACGTCTCGATCCCTCTCCATCCAATAGGCGTCTGAACCCTATGGATATCGGAGCCGTAGTACGTGAAATTCAGCGATCCATGACTTTCACTTGCCCCGCGACTACCCAAGGTACGACCCAAATTCCTACCTCCCGAACATGGACAGAAAACTCTTCCTTCGTCCCATCTTCTTCTGTACTGTCTCCGCCTTTTTGTCCATCGCACTCTTCTCGGTTGGCATTGCGGGCATTGCGGGCATTGCGGGCATAGGTGGACTCTTTAGCGGAGGACTTGGCGGCTTCTCTGCGGTTTGTGGCAGACTCGTTTCTTGTATGGCGAGTTCCTTGGGTTTCGGCGCCTTTCGGCTTCGACCTCTTCCGAGAGTCATAGCGCTTGGTCGTCTGGTGTCAGACGAGACAGTGCTTGGTCGTCTTGAGTCGGCCACATTGTCATCACCTTTGGTCAAGTGGTCAATTTCGCCAAGGACCGTCATGCCATTTGTGCCAAGGTATTCCTCCCCAATGCCAATAAATCTCACCACGCCTCTGTCTGCAGACACACCGAGTGAATCGGTCATGAAGGCTTGAATAAGAGCGGTGTTCCGCTTGTTCGTCACCGGCTGGATTTGTGAGGGAAGGGCGGTTATGGTGAAAATGTAAGCTGAATCGAATGTGCCAGCCAACAAAAGACAGGCAGAGTGGTCGAGGGTGATGAAAATGGAGGAGGTGGGCCTTTGGTACCGTTGAGAAAGATGCTCGGAGAGACTCTTCAGGAAGATGAATTCGTCTTTCACCTAGTGAAGACCCGTAAGCACGGCTCAACGACCTGGAGTCCCAGTCGGAAAAGCTCTTACAATGACATTAGTCTTCACTTCCGCGGCAATGACGGAATTCTTGTAAACCTTCTCTCGCGGCGAGAGATTCGGTTCGCGATAGGCAAAGACTTCTGTGAAGAATGAGCTCTTCCTTCTTGCAAGGTCTATGCCCTCTTGGTCTCGGTGAACCATCGACATGAGCGCGGCGTCCCCGGGAGCGCCTCGGGAAATCCGTCGTGATATCTTCTTCTGGTCGATTAGATCTGGCATATCTGAGACGGGTTGTGACTTGGGCTCATCGTCGTTGAACGAGAACGTTGATTTGGCCGGAGAGATGAGGCCGTTCTCAGGCTTCGACACTTGTAGAGTCTGACCAGCCTGTCGAGGGAACTCGTTGGCTGTAGGTGAAAGCCGCACGGTCGACTTTGGCGACACGGGGCGGGTCTGTGGAGGACGTTGCATAGCTGAGATGAGGGACGTGCGAGTGGTGCAGCCGGGCAAGGTGAGATGCAAGCACAGGAAGAGTTATAAGTCAGGATTAGAGATTATGATGCAGGCATCGACCAAGCAGTGGAAGGGGGTTGTTTAGCAGCAGTGGCTCGTGCACACCGGTCACGCGATCGAGGAATGTGGGTTGTTTCAAGTAAGCAGTCCCAAAAGAAAGGCCGTGAAATGATGGAGGACAGTGTCTGCATATATTCTCGTATGGAGAGTCATGACAGATGACAGAGAAAGCACCTTGAGTAGGGTAAGGTAAGGTAGATAGGTAGATACCTTAGGGTCAGTTAGTACAACACCATCATAAAACAATCATGATACCGTAGATAAAGCAGGAGCCAGGCAAGTCCGCCAATGTCGGCAGTCGGTAGCCACTAACGAGGAAGGGCTTGCGGTCGACTAGTTCTATGTACTGTATTATCTGTATACATACCTTACTTCTGGTTGGGGGATTAATCTTCAGCTGCAGATGAGCGTGCTTTCGGTAGGGCCCTCAGATTCTCGTTAGGTGGGGGTGGAGCAGGACAAGGGGGGAGCAGGGGAGGTGATAGGTCAGCATCCCAGTCCCGCTCCCCTGCTCCCGAAATCCTACTAACGATATAGAGTAAGGTAGTACAGTAGTAGGATCGAAGCATTTGGTGACTGCCTCGCGCCCGCCAGATTCGGATCAAAGCTTATCAGAACCACAGGACAATTACCCACAGCTGTACTCCGTACGGAGTACATATTCCGTATCAATAATTGACCAGTCGATCTCGAGATCGGTTCTTGGCAGCCGCGTGGTGTACTCCTGGTAGTGGCTGCCACCTTATCGAAAGTGTAAATTATGGATATGTATTATTATTGTCATTATTGGTTATTGGTTATTGGTTATTGGTTATTGATTGATTAATTAATAATTATTGATATTGTTCAGCTTGGCTGTCTTCCACCAAACAGTAGTGAGTTTGTGATAGAATAGACTGACAGTGGCAGTCCTGTTGGGTTCCCGACCGATGCCTCTTGCGGCAATCCCTAGACCCCGCGTTAGGTGCACGGGACTTTGATGTTTAAATGAGATGAATGGTCAGATTTGAGTCACTCCTTCCCCGCTTTGTCGGCGGCAATTCCTAGTCCTCCCCTGACCTCCGGAGATAAGGTTCCTCAAGCACAATGTACCTTATGTACTCTCCCGAATTGGGATTGCGGTAGAATATATTATATATCAAACCTACAAGTCGCTACCTTGGATCAGGAGATTGCGACTGCGGTACTGTACAATGCAGACCCCGAATAGCTCGCATACGTGCATGGTTTCGTGACTGCGGACAGCCTCGAACGCAAAGCTGAATATGCAAGGCTTCGACCCCAAATAACATTGACAATAACAAGACACTTCACGTCGTATGGGTCTTGCATTCGTTGAAAGTCTCAAAGGATCACTATCCCTTAATCTAGTGTTAATCCTGCCACTAGGGCTCAGAAACGTACCTTATATTACATGATACTTGACTAACCGCGTTGGGTAGTGTAAAGTACGTGTATGTTAATCGAGTGAGGTCTTCGACTGTATTATTATACGTGCTTAACACATGTACAGCAATGCGAGTACCAGGGCGTCAGGGTCTTTGATCAGCGTGTTTTGACCCTTCTACCACTCGCGAGATACGTAAAGCATGGGTAGACCTCGTGCTGGGATCGATACTTGGTGGATCAGCAAAGAGCAGTTTCACTGATCAAAACCACGGCAGACTCGAGGTATATCGAGTGCGTTACTATTTCCTTATTCACCAAGATCGCAGCGTCGGTGGTAGAACTGGTGGATTGTAAAAACATGTGATCCCGGCACCTCATCATGCCGTCATTGACGTCAAGCGGATTCCATTACATCACCGAGCAATGTGTTAAGGTTCGTCGACAAATAGTCACTTCCACCATCTCATGTTCAGGCACCTAACGTCTCCCTTTGGTCAACATACCGCACTTTGATTTTCGATACTCATCAACCACAATGGACGGCGACAACACAGCGAAGACGTTCGAGCAAGGCGCCAACAGCGCGATGAAAGACCAGGAGCTTACCAGTGGTATCCATGAGTCAACCAACCAAATAGTATGCCTCGTGACCTTTATGGTTCTGTACTGTAAAGCTGATTGAAGGCTAGCCTGCTGCTGGCGAGAAGACTACAGGCACCGGAACCAGCATTTTCTCCAAAGATGGTGCCGTCGGTTCCATGTTCACCCGTACGTTCTGCAATTGTCACGGAGGATGCTTCCTGCTCCTCATCTTCTCCCCCTAGCAGTTGAGTTCAAGATTTGCTGACACGCGGAATCTCTAGCCACCGGTGCAATTGGCGGCACTGCCCAAAAAGTTGGCGGCCCCTTTGACCAGCAGGGAGCCATTGGCAAAAACTTCAAGGCAGACGGGACGATTGGTGGTATGGTGCAGGAGAACCTCGCCAACAAAAAGTGAGGATCAGAACCTTAAATGGTACATTGTGTATAAAAGGGAAGATGAATGCATGGAAATGGTGGCCCAGGAGTTCAAATAGTTCATAGAACAGCAATACATCCACATTATGTATATAGAATCATATATATTCTACTTACCCACAGTGCCGGTTTTCTTTCGGAGCTCCAGGGGCTCTTCTCAACCCGCTTGTGCGAAATGGATAAACATTGCACCGGAGACTGCAGAGCGTGGCGACTAGAGTTGCAAAATAAGGTAAAATTAGATGAAAGCAATTGGAATTGCAAATGTATCGAAGGTCAATTGTCAATTCATCTAGGTATCATTGTTGAGTAATCTCGACTTTGCCAGTGTTGGCCCGTTGGGGTTCAGTGCTGCTAGCGTGAAAATCGAGACGAATCGCATTCTCGTTCATATTCTTGACTGTACTTGCAGCGCATCGAAACTACCTAGTGAAACCGCAATACGATAACCCTCAACGTACAACCACGCCCCGAAGCCATGCCCGCTGGACCTTCTCACCCAGCGCCGAAGCGCAAACCCACCGCATTCAAACCTCCCCGCCCTGCATCGAAAGCCGCAAAGGCAGCCACTCCCCGACGCAAATCTGCCCCCGCCAGAGCTCCCTCCTTCTCTTCCTCGTCTTCTCAGGAGCAAGATCTTCCTTCAGACGTCGATGCCTCAGAAGCCATTATTCCACCGGCAACACAAGACCCACCTCCTACGATCCCGCCCAAGCTCCTTACGAGACTCCTCCACCATCATTTCGAAGGCGAGAAAACGCGTATCAGTAAGGATGCAAATGCTCTGGTTGGGAAATACATGGAAACCTTTGTCAGGGAAGCTTTGGCTCGAGCGGCTTACGAGAGATCGGAGGCTGAGGGTGGCTTGGGAGGGCATTTCTTGGAGGTGGGGGAAGACGAAATCCTACATTGAACGATACTGAACTGATGAATTTGCACATTTCAGGTTGAAGATCTTGGGAAGCTAGCTCCACAGCTACTGCTGGACTTCTGAGACTCAATCGCCGCCGGGAAGTCATAATCTCGTCCTACCGGATGAATCATGCCATTTTTGATACAAGTTCTACAACGAAAGCGATGCTGGACAACAAGGTCTCGCTACACCATTGCTAATCCCAAGATCCTCATAGGTCAACCAGCTTCCCTATTAGTTATCAATAATCAGAAGGCTGAAAAGACCTTTTATACTCTGGAGGCCAAGGATGGAGACCTGGCCAGATACGGAGAAGATTTGTTGAAGCCACCATATAATGACCAATAGCAATACTTGCATGAACAAGTTATCCGAGAACTTTATTCGAAGCATATAGCAGGATGTCCTTTGGGTGCGATGCTGAAACATGGACTTCCAAAACTCGCGACGCAAGTCAAACCTTAAGCGCCCGGTTTACGCTAGTTGCTTATTTTGGTCAATGCCTCGCAACTTCAATGATAGACTGAAGTTTAGAATCCTCAATATTCCGATGCTGAAATCATTATCACTTCGGCAGGTCACTCTTGACAAGAAAGCCCTCAGATGACCGGAGTACACAGCACTACCTTCTGCTCGAGAGCGTTAAATCACGATATTAAACCCACATTACATAGACACGACAAGCATCAAACCAATCGAGTACGGTATATAATGCGCATTGTATACAACTGAAACTCGGAAGGTTGGAGGGCTTAGCAAGAACGCGTAGTGCTCTCGTGACCAGCCTCCATTCTTCTGATATTCTAGGTATATATTCTATCTTTGTTCCTGCGTTAGGTTTTTCCCCATCACTGAATATCTCTTTGCAACAATCTTCTACTACCTTTTCGACTTTTTCGCTATTTCACTACATCTTCTCATTACATTCGTTTGCTCCTAACAACAGCGCCGGACGCTTTTATAATACTACTACGACTCGTCTTATCCCAAAAATGTATTCAATACTCCCTCTCGCATCTTCCGTACTCCTGGCTAGCGGAGCCTTGGCGCAATATGGCTACGGTGGTGGAGCTGGCATGAGCAGTAGTATGGCGACCGACCTGGCACCGTCATCGTCCATGCCGGTACAAGATATGGCTGGTTCTTCAACCATGTCAGCCGCTTCAACCATGGCAGGAGCTGCTGCTCCCTCCGGCACAGGTCGCATGGTTAATATGCATGTGGTCAAGGTCTCGAACAAGAACGGAGATTTGGTATTTGAGCCAAAAGACATGCAAGCCAAGGTCGGAGAGATGGTGCAGTTCCAATTTTACCCAAAGGTATGCCTGTTTCACGTCATGGCAGAGGCACAGAGGCTAACGATCCGCTCAAAGAACCACTCGGTTGTGCAAGCATCCTTTGATATGCCGTGCATGCCAATGAAGAACTCTATGGGTATGAAAGGCTTGTTCTCTGGTTACATGCCCGTCAAACCAACCGACACGACAATGCCTGCGTACACGATCATGGTCAATGACACCAAACCCATATGGTATTACTGCTCGCAGGGGAATCATTGCCAGTCTGGCATGGTTGGCGTCATCAACGCGTAAGCACTACCCCATCCTTGACACACAATTGCCAATTCTTCAGTCACTAATCAAAGTCTCGCCCCCTAGACCTGCAGCAAACAAATCCCGAACCATCGACTCCTTCACAGCCCTAGCCAAGGTCGCCACATCCAACACCTCTCCCATGGAGGGAATCACAGGTGGCACGGCTTCGACATCCGGCAATGGCAGCACCACAATGACCACAATGTCTTCCAACACCACGATGCCCATGCCAAGCTCCTCTGCAGGTGCTGCGACCCAGTCGAAATCCGCCGCGTACTCGAGCCGGTACGCAAGCAAGCAGGATGTGTTTACTGGGGTTGGGTTGGCGACTGCTGTTGGCTTGATTGTTGCATTTGTGCTCTGAGCTATGTAAGTGCACCCTGTAGGGACAAGGATATAACGGTAGCAAAGACGGGAGGGGGATGGTATACCTGAGGAAAGATAGGAAATGTTACGAGTCAAGGAAGGAGAGAAAATAATAGGGGATAAGCGCGCAGAGTCGCCGCGGTAGATATTTGGGATGATCCGGCATCAGTATCACGATCCTTTATCACAGCATTAGCTGGCGTTTGGTAGGTAGACATCATTGCATAGATCGTAGGCTCTTCAAGAGATCAACCAAACCTTTCCAGTAATTTCGCAAGTGAGGATAAACGTTCCAGTCGCTGTGCCCTTGTTAACGCCATACACTTAACAACCACTTATGAGTAAGGTACTGTAGTTGTAAGTTTTGGCATTGATCTTCACTAAGGTAGGGGGCCAAGACACTCGGCTAGATATTTTAGTTTGAGCTACGAGGCAGAAGACTGGTCCTACTGTAGAAATTCCTACAGACTACAGCGATATCTTTAACCTCAGGATCAAGACCTGCGTTCAGAGTTCGAAATCGAGCACGAAAAGATGTCGTTGGAATACGAGGTCATATGGGGCATATTGATATTTTGGTTGTAGGCTATCTACGAGTAGGAGGTTGGAAGGTGAAAACTCTACTAGCGGGCCTCAGCCCTACCAGCCCTATGAAGCGTAGGTTACCAACTCCCCTATTTCCAACACTCCCTTTTGGGAATCGGAGCCTTCACGGGCCAAAATTCGGACCTTCAAGCTTCCCTTTCTGAAGCTTTCAAGCTCCCCTTTTTGAAGCTTTCGAGCTTCCCTTTTTGAAGCTTCCGAGCTCCCCCGGCTCCTACACGGAGCAGTACCATATGGAGCTGATCAGGCTCCCCCGTCACCTGACAAGGTGACCCCGTTTGCCCTCATCCAGAGACCTCATCCAGAGGCCTGTCCACGGATTCCAGGTGGGCTATGCTTTTATATACCGCTTGCCCTCGCCCGAGGCTATCCACGGTCTCCATCTTAATAGCTCGTCAGCTACATCGATCTGATGATTCTGACGCCGTTGGTTTTGTCCTTGCTAGCGTCCAATCTAGTCTTTACCTGAGTCTCATCCCAAGCCTGTTCCGGATGTAATTTCCAGCATCCTTCCTTGTTGTGACCAATCTTATTGCAATGAGCACATCGATTAGAGCCCTTGCTCTTATTGTCGAAATGACGCATCAGGCCTGTCATGCTTTTGGTCTCATTCACGTGATCCTGGGCGATCTTCTTCAAGCAACATGGCCCGAGCCTTTTCTGCAGTCATATCTTTGGTGACAGACCAGATTTGCATAAGGGAACGGTACTGCTCAGGCAAGCACATCATCAAGCACAGTATCGTACGTTTGTCGCTATCGAGAGTGACTTTGGTTGCATCGATGCGTTCCTCCAGAAGTTTGATATGTGTGAGCATATCCTCTGTACTCTTGAAGTCGATCGACGACAGCGTGTAATACTCCTTCGTTAAACGCATGAACTCCGCGTCTGTAGAAGGTTTAAGTAAGGCTTCTAGATGTCTAAGCATCTTGTAGCCATCATTGAAATCTTCTTCGATCAGCTTTTGTTTGACGTCGACGCTGATAGTGGGAGTCATGGCATCAGCAGCTTGTTCAACCTTTTCCTGATTTTCCTTGTCATCAGAAGCAGTCTGAGTACACTGCCATAGCTTTTTGGGTCGTAGATGGACTCGAATATCGATAAGCCAGTCATCGAAGTTTTCCTCGGTCAGGAGCCGAATTTGGTGATGAATGGGGAGAGTCATGGTGGCAGTGAGCTTGTCGTAGTCACTGAATACGGAGCAACAACCCAGGCAGTTTGCACTAACCCGGGCTCATAACCTGTTGGAATACGAGGTCATATGGGTGCATATTGATATTTTGGTTGTTGCTATTAGAAGGCTATCTAGGTGGAAGGTGAAAACCCTACTAGCGGGCCTCAGCCCTACCAGCCCTAACTCCCCTATCTCCAACAGACGAAGGCATGATATCAGCGTCGACTTTTCAGTTCAGCTCGCATTTTTAAAGAAAGTAATTTTTTTCTGCCACTTCCCACAAGGCGAAAGATTGTTTTTCAAAATACTTGGCTTCCTCTCCTACTGTTGTCGTTTCTTATATTGTTACTCTATATGAGATGTCGTTACTGGGGACATCCGGCGGCGTTGCAGCTAGTGAGCGCTTCGATCAAGAGAAACCAATACAGATTGCTAATTGCTGCTCAGGAGCACTGCTATGGAAAGACGGGTCGTCGATACAACAAAGATGAACGCGTTTTCGGCATTGCTATTGAGACACTTGAAGAAATCTACGTACGTGCGCGCAAGTTTGAGAAGATGCGCCTCAACATAGCCCCATCGCAAGTCGCTTTCACGGGCGGCAGTAAGTAGAGTTACTGGCCGCCGGTGCACACACATACCACAGCAACTCTCCAAATACCTTGCAGACACCTCGACCCGGAGATTTAGTCCTTGTTTGAATTTTCATCTCTTCGAGTCTGCACATATACGCCCCCCACCTTCGCCGCGTTCTGATCCATTGACGCAAAAGAGGACTCCCTATATCTTTCCAAGAGATGGCGTACGGCCATGCAGCATTCATAGTAGTGATAAGTAGTATTCTGTTTGCAATTCTGGCATCATCGGCCCATCCTACCTGCCACCCATACTATGGTCGTCCAAACGTTCTAGAATGCCTCGCAATATTTGATGGCCCAATAAGGCCAGACCCGACTGCATTTGGCGGAATAAGAAGCATTGATCGGAAGAAACATCTGTTTCAATTAGCTGGAGAGGCAAGACCACGAGATATAAATGGTGACCCTGTCACGAATACTCAGTGGAATAACAGGGCATCTGTGCCAATGTTCTGGTCAAAGCGTAAGTACTTCGATTCAAACCTGCTGGTGGAAAGCTAATGAGGGCTTTGGCTCTTCAGCAAGGTGCAAAGTTGCGTTACTTCCGAAAATGAACATAGTAGGAGCAGGGGTATGTAAATTTCTTAGTCCTTCATTGCCATTTCTGGCAGTATTTTGAGTCCGAGACATGTTACGGGAGCAAAGATTCGCTTTTGTTTGTTATCTCGTCTGTAGACTTTTTCTGCTACTCTACCTAGTGTACGAGTATTCTTTATCCGAGACAGAGATGCTTAATCCGATACCATTACAGCCTATGGAATGGACCTTTCTAGCGGACACGGGCCGCTACACAGACATATCATGGGATGGACAACCAGCAGCCACTACGTGTGCGAACATAGGGCTCAACCCTAGACGTACCATCGAGGGAGGACACATTGAAGTCGGTAGGCTTACAGCATCAGACCCCCTAGCATTGATGATGCCCTGGATTAGGGCTAAAAGATTCGATTATTAGGAGATCATGGAAACCTAGCCATTCTAGTCTACCAGCCAGGTAGCGAAGCCGACGATTTTATCATGGCAATGCTAGCCGCAGGCAATCCTGTCGTTGCCAGATGGACCGGGTCTGGCATTATGATGCCCACGGTGCAACAGCCGCCAGCAACTGGGAATCCGAGCGATGCGGGTTCCGGGACCAATGCGAACAACCGCCAACCAGACACAGCAACGTCGGGTGGCGGAACGGGCGCACAACGGGGCCCTGCCCCTCAATGCAACCAATTTTGCTACGGACCAAACAATCTCTGCTCTACCGATGGAGGGTGCAGATGCATTGCAGATGACTTCCAAGGTCCTGGCGTCGCCTATTTCACGGGTATATGCAAGTATACATACCCAGCGTACAGCAACCGGCGTAAAGTACTTGGAACCGATATTTTAAACTCGACAGAGATGCTTCCAACGCTCAATTCAAGTTCAACGGGTTTCACAACCACGAACTCGACAGTTGTAGCTAATGCAACGGACTTGAATTCAAGTCTAGCGGCAAATCCATCGGATTGGATTGCAGGAGTGGACGTGGGGCGAGGTAGCGGTGTGCCCTGTCCTTGCAATTGTACGTATGTGTCGTATGCGTGCTGTGGCTCCACGACTGGAATGGTGTATGAATCGCCGCAAATGCGATTGGGAGCTATTAGAATGCCGACTGGTATGGTTTGTAATGAGGCCACAGGGGAGGCGCAGAAACCTTCATGACGAAGATGCAGAAGACAAGGATGGAAATGTGAGAGAGATGAGAAAGGCTCAGTCAAGAGCGACGAAGGAACAATGAATAGAAAAATGTCTTCGCTCTTTGCCTTCGAATCAAATGTTTCTTGGGATGAATGTGAACGTGAATGAAAGTGTTTTTGAATGAGAAAACTTTTAGACATCTTTGAATGTTATTCTTTCTTCTCGTATTAAGATGTCAACATGTGCATGTGCTAAGGGTCGTACGAAGTATGTACTCCGTACGGGTAGTGGTACCCTTAAATAATATGCTTATACTACATATACTAAGTTTAAGGATGTGATCGCGTAAACAAGTCCTCGCGTTCCCCGTCGCAAGTTTGCGACCACCATCTCTCCAGCTTCCAAGATGGCAGACTCAGCGCGACAAGCAGACGCCCTGCTTACAGAGCACTTCCAATACACCCCCCTCGTACGCGCTCTCCCAATCCCTCCCTGGCGCAATACTAACACCCCCCCACAAGTCCCTCATCGACGAAATCATCAACGCCGTCAACACCATCATCTACCACGCCATCGAAGCCATCGAGAACGGTCTCCTCTCCCTGCCTCCTCCAGCCCTCGGCTTCGGCTCGGACAAATCTTCAACTAGCCTTTCGATCGCGGATGCCGACGGCGACGGCAATGTCGAGTACCCCGATGCGACGGCCGAGATTGAGAATGGCGTGCATCAGCTCGAGACGCTGCTGGAGGCGACGGTGGATAAGACGTTTGACAAGTTTGAGATTTATACGTTGCGGAATATTTTGACGGTGCCGGATGAGTTGGCCGGGTGGATGAGGTTGGGGCATTATGAGGTGGGTTCGACATTTCTATTCTGTATTGTCGTTCCAGTACGGAAGCGCTCGCGTGTTGAATATTATTTGTTATATTGCCAACCCTTTCACATACGACCACAGACACCAGAAAACTGGGCAATCTCCTCACCTTCAAACCAAGGCATCCGGATATGTCTGGTTTGTGCGCCGCTTAAGGATGCTTTTGTACCATCTCACCTGTCCCTCGCTAAGGACCTACTTTGCTCCTAACCCTTTAGGATACACTTTCCAACGCTCTTATTTCCATGAAATCCTCTTGGACTGCGCCGCTGCTGCCTGCTGGATGCTGCGTCTCACGTTTCAGCTATATCACTCACAATCGTAGAACACTGTCATGATTGGCTAAGCGGCATGCTCCGGCCATGGAAAGTGCTCGAAGGTGGCAGCACCGAGGGTCAGCACTAGCCACTGCTTTGCAAATTTGATCCCACCCACCCACTTCCTTAATCCTAGTTGAAGTCTTAGCTGAAGGGAGTTCTTGGCGCCCTGAGGCAGCCTTCGAAGCCATTTTTGGCCTGGGGAGCTGTGCATAAATCGGACCTCAGATTTTGATATGTCATTACAGAAACTCTGATCTATCACTCGAGGATGTTCCGTTGAACCCACAATGTTATCGACAAATATCTCTATAGACATGATCACGAAACATTTCTGCCCCTTTCACTTCCAGCCTCGAAGCTGAGCAGCGGCTGCTTTAAGGTGAGCCGAGGTGAGCTCCGTGAGGCAGTGCAGAGGCGCGCAGCACGCTGGAGCCTGAATGAGCCCGGCTTCAATTGCCTTCGTTAGCGGCATGCTGCTGCCTACGCTCCTTGAACGCTGCTACCTGCGCTCATCAACCATTGCTGCCTAGGTTCACCCTCACTCACATTCTAATTAGGCGGCTCAACCCGGCCCGGCGATTTCACTACAGTACAGTACTATGTACGTCATGTCTTATGTCCCTCGTGCCGTGGCGCCATTCGCATTGCATAAAATACTAATGTGGCTGTTGAGTTGAGTGTAACACAACTACATTAACCTCCCACACCATTGATAAAATTAATGATAGCCTAGCAGTAACCGGTGCCCACAATCGCACCGATTTTTCAAAATCTGAACATGCAAGATTGACTACTTGATTAACATGTATTCAGTGATTCTGTAAACGATCTCTTCGTGTTTTCGCCCTGAAAATACTTCAAAGCGTGGTGAGTGCCACTATCCCTAGTCGGGGCCACTGTTAGAGTAGATAAGATAAGATAAGAAATTTCCGAGTGAGGGAGATTGAAATCAATATATTCAGCAACGTAACTACCCCCTATGCAAAAGCGATCAGATTTTCGATATTTTGGGGCCTATTTATAGCCCTATATTAGGCCTATATAACGACTTATCTAAGTGTAAATTCTATCGGCGGCGTATGATGGTTACTCCAATCGAATATTTGAAAAGTTCTGATGTTCGTTAATTTGGTGAGGGGCAAGCAGCTTCCGAACATCGGAAGCACGCGAAGCTACTCACCACAGAAGGAAAAAACGGGACGGAGGCCGGCCCCTAGAGCTAGCCGAGACCCACAAATATCTATTATTCAAATATCAAGTTGTGAAAGAACTTATTTCATGATCGATATGTCAGAGTTATATTATTCAAGAAGTAAACGAGTCATTTCCACCGTCCTTCTTAGAAACTTGACATGTGCTGTATAAATACATCATCAACGCTCTCCCTCGGTCCATAAACTCCGTAACCCATTCCCAAAATAAATAATCCCAACTATCAAGTCCATCATCAAACTACCCATTCATCTCAACATCCCCCCCTCTCCTCAACCCCCTCACCACCCCCTCAAATTCCTTAACCTTCTCCTCCTCCCTCGCCCCTCGCACCTCCACCCCCCCATCCCCATCCTCAGCCTTAAAAACCCTCTTCACCCTGCCCTCAATATACCGCCTCCTGTCCTCTCTCTTCCCCTCCCAATCAACCCTCGCCTCAGCCTCAGGTAATATCTTCAACTTCGGTCTTAGCTCCTGTAACTTCTCTCTCAGCGCGGGGAGCTGGGAAAGGGCGAAGGCGGCGTGGGTGGTCAGGGGTTTGGCGGACGTGGAGGAAGGGGGGGTGAATGTGAGGCCGAGGATGGCGGCGGAGAGATGGTGGGTTAGAAAGGCGATGGAAGAGGTTTCGGGGAAGGTGGAGTTGGGGGGAGGGGAGAGGAGGGATGTGAGGGAGGAGAGGAGGGCGGTGTTTTGGGTACGGGTGACGCGAAGGGCAAGGTTTATTTTGCGGGTTTCATGGAGGCGGACGCGGAGGGCGAGGAGGGATTCGAGGGTTGGGGCTGTTGAATGAAGGGAGAGAGGAAGGTTCTGTAGAGATAGATTAGTTTTTTTGTTATTTTTGACAGTCTTTCTTGAACGAAAGGCAAATGTGTTGTTAAGGGAAAGTGTTTTGGATGCAGTAAAAATGTGGTGCGACGAATTTTTCAAAAACATACAACAAGGGGGGATTCGCTGCTCGTCATCAACGCAACTACTGATCTTCCGATCACAGGCTTGTGTATGACAGAGCGGATGGGCTGCTCAGCATTCCTGTGTCTGTGGTCGTATGTGCTTGAAAGGCAACAACAATAACATAAATACACGACAGCGAATGTATCATGCTGTCTAACCGCGCACAAAACAGAAAACTCCCTTTCACTTACCTCATAGTGTCCCAACCGCATCCACCCCGTCAGCTCATTCGGCACCATCAATATATTCCTCAGCGTATAAATCTCAAACTTATCAAACGTCTTGTCCATCGTCGCTTCCAGTAGCGTTTCGAGCTGATGCACGCCGTCTTCAATCTCAGCCGTCGCTTCAGGGTACTCGATGTTGCCGTCGCCGTCGATGTCTCGTATTGAGAGGTCGGCGGATGAGTTTCCTGCACCGAATCCGAGGGTTGAGGGAGGGAGAGAGAGAAGGCCGTTTTCAATGGCTTCGAGGGCGTGGTAGATGACGATGTTGACGGCGTTGATAATTTCGTCGATGAGGGACTGAGGCGGGAAATTAGTATTGATCTAGGGGAGGGTGATTTGAAGAGCGCGTACGAGAGGGGTATATTGGAAGTGCTCTGTGAGCAACGCATCTGCCTGTTGTGCTGAGTCTGCCATTTTCAGAGCTGTTTTGAGGTTGTCGTGATATGTAGCTGTCCTTTGGGAGACGCGGATACTTTGTGTGCAGGTGAAAACGCGTCCGATTCGCGATGATCTCGACGCCGTTTTACAAGGCCTTCTCACTTGTTATCCTTAGCGCTTGAAATGCGAAATCATCCTAATGATATTGATCGATAATTTTCAGTATGATTTAATGGGCTGCCTAGATTGCTGCCTAGACTGCTGCCTAGATGTTCGAATCCAGGGGACTTTCCATGTTTCAAAATGTCCCTGACTATTAACAAGGCTGAGCTGTTGCCTAATTTCTATTTTTATTAAGCGGAACAGCTTTCATCCTTATCGATGCACCAATATTCAAATGTTTTCAAATAAGCGAAGTTCGACACCTTTGCTCTTTCCTGTCTGACGAGCAAGTTACGTCGAGATCACGATGTACTTGTGATCCTTTCCAGACTTCAGCATGTGGTAGCTTCAACTGAGCAATCTTGATTACGTTTGAAGATGGGGTGCAATGGGTCTTCCGTTTCCAAAGAGAGGGCAATTCAATTGAGTCTAATGAGACGAATCTTCTGCTGTTGACCAGTGAAGCTGCAACTCTCAAGTATATCAAGATTTACAGTACCATACCTGTTCCAGAAGTGTTTGCATACAGGAAGGTTAAGTTATAATATCTGATTTACATTAACTAATGTTAGGGGTGCACATGCGATGCCCCTACTAGTAGCAATTATTCAAATACAGTAGATTTAGCTAGCTAGGTTACCTAGTAACAAAGATCTAAAAGCTAAGGAAGGAAAATAGGAAGGGGGTGGCGAAACCGAATATAGTTGTGCTCGCTCGGCAAGCTTATGCCCGATCAGGTATGGCGCCAGTCTGATTGAGTAAGATGCCCGCAGAGCCGCACCCCATGGGAAGGCTGAGTAGGTTTGACCGTAAACAACTAACTACTATATAACAGTTTTAAGAATAATGAAACTGATGTCCTCTACATACTTATTAATAAGATCTATGAGTAAAATACTCTCTCTTTGGTAGAACGAAGATCATAAGTAATGCACACGGGTAAGCTAGGCTTATTACGGACGTATGACCGTGACAAAAATAATAAAGTTTTTTTGATACCTGTTGAAAATAGCGGTGACAGGCGCGCAGTCATTAGAACTCGGTAGGATAGAGGTATAGGCAGACGTCGACGGGACGGCCTAATTGAGTTTAGTGTCAGGAGGCATTCAGTGTATAGCCACTGCCTAGTAGATAGATTTTACAACCATTCTTTTACTCGTTCAACTGAATTCACCACTGTTCACTCTACCCTTTCAATAATACCGAGTACATTTTTATCTTGATGTTTTCTAGCAACCAAAAATAAAATGTAAGCAGCCCGATCAGCAGTGAAGCAATAGAAATGAAACAATTATTAACATGCGAGAAGAAATACGTTAGTTCAAATTCAAGAAAAAGAAAGTCATAAATCGATCGCCCCTCAAGACACAAATATAGAGTGCTTTGAGAACTACTTTTGAATGCTGAATATTCAGAACGCCAAGTTAGAAGTGAGAATAGATCAACAAACATCTTACTTCGTCGCAGAAGAGTTCTTGATCTATTGAGTAATATTTATGACATGATTAGAGCTGTTCTGATCAGTACAAAGATGATAAAATAGACAATTAACCTTCTGTTGTCTAAACATAAACGATCAAACCGAATTTCAGTCACAGTTGTTTCACTCGTTCTTATCTTTAGAACTGCACTGCTTTCGAATGATTAAGTTATTTTCGCTCTCGCCAAAGAAAAATTGCGCGAATGCAATTCTATCCTTATCTTTATTCTTATTCGTGCCTCAACACTTGTTTATCATCTCATTTGCTGCGTTCAGAAGTGAATCACCTTCTGACGCCTTAATGGCGATCACAACGTCTTGAGAATCCTATTTTGACGTGACTCGATGAGAAAAATGAGGAAAGAAGTCTAGGGTTAAAGGAGTGTGCGAAGTGAGGAGAGTAAAGTATTTGAAGCACCTACCATATTGTTGTATCCTAGCGCGACTATCTCTTTGTGATCATTCAATGTTGTTGAGGGCGAAGAATCGAGGCGAGACTCTTGTCTCTCGTCGATAGTTGCAATGCTGGGCGAGGATCGACTCTCTCAATCATCGATTGCGACTTGAACCTGCGAGCGCGTAATCGGCTTGATGATGAGGTTTACAGAGTCGCAGATTATATTGCTGAGACGCTTAGAAAGTAGGCTTTTGACGAACATCGCTGAGGCCTAGATTGTGTCAGTGTTAGTCAGCGATGAAAAGAATGATTCATACCTGATGACTGACGAATAGAACAATGAGAACGACAAGAGTGAATGGGAAGATCATTTCGACCAGCAGAAAATGAATGTAATATATAGACTTGAATTTTATTCACAGAGACGTAGATGATTGCAGAAATGAAGTAAGTAGAAGTTGCGAGTTTGTAAGAATGATAAAGCTCGTTCTCACTGTGTTCTTATATAGATTTATCGACTAGAATACGATTCATGAAATTCAGTTCTGCTCATTATTTGATCATGACTCTAGTAGCTTCATTTATTGATCGTGTAACTTCGTTTGTGATTCAGAGATTTCGTCTATGACTGCTTTTGAGAATGAGGTCGAAAAAAACAGAAGCATTCTGAAGTGAAGTGAAGAGCTTCAAAAACGACAACTAAGGAAGGCTCTTTTGATAGCACTCGCTTTCTCATGTATAGATAATGAGTGATATACTCATCTTTCTTTATTTTTCAAATCTCTTTCTACATCTTATCTGCTTTCAGTAGTTGCTCATGCTGACTGCTTGCTCTTGAAAATCAGAATCATCGTTTATTCTGTAACTATAGAGAACGCTTTGCAACAGAGATATGTAGAGTGAGAAGAGTTGAGTTGAGACGATTAAAGATGGCAGAAACGAAGCAAGAAAGAGCATGAATCTGAAAGTCAGCAACAGAAGCAGAACATAGTGATATTCTTGTTCTCAGATGTACTTCAGCTCTCAAACTCAGCACATACTTTGACTTTGATCTCATTCAACTTTCATTTCTTTTCAAACGATACATCATATAATGATAAACTGCCTCTGTCTTCTTTCAATCAATGTTAAAAGAATCTTAATCGTTCGCACGACGTTCTAATGCAATTTCTAGCGTTATCACATGCTCAGAGATCGAGAAAACATCAGTAGTCTCAGTGAAGATAGAGCTGACAGTTTCGTTTTCGCAACGAATACAAACTTAGTCGTCAAGAGCAAACTCTGATAGTGAGCGACAATCGTAATTATCTTTCCAAAGTTCTAGTGTATATCATTGACGTAAGCTAAAATAAGTATCTATGAGCAAGAAGTTTACACAAGTCATCATCTATACTTTTTCAAGTGAGCTGAAGACTGACACTAGATGTGATTTGAAAATTCAAAGGGAAGAATGAAAGGTGAATGCCTGCGAATTCTCGATCATTAAGTATTATTAAGTAATTTTAGCGGCAGAAGCAAGTCAAACTTTGATCTCAAAAGAAGATCAAGAGATCGAACATTGAAGGCGATATCTTATCGCGCAGTCAGATGCTATTACATGAGACGCATCTCATACGGATACCAGATCATTCAGATTCACCTCGACGCATCTCACAGAAATATCAGATCGTTTGAGCTAATCATGTAAGTCCCTTCAAGTGTCTCTCTAAATTTCTACAAACACCTGCCAGAAGTCTCTCTCAAGATCTATGAGCATTCGCCAGTGATATTTGAGAAACTTAGCACGATGCATCTTCAGGGATTGACGTCAAAGAGGTGAACTTTTCTTATTGCGTTCAGACTTAATCATAGAGAGCGAGAGATAGATGACAGAGAAAGCATCTTCTTTGTAGCTTTTGAAATACAGTACAATAATCTAGAATTACGCAAACCTAATGAAGTAAGCTTTTGTCTGCATATGGCTAGAACTGTATTGAGGGCAATAGGGATCATCTGCTCTGACAGGTACTTGTAGGGATTCAGAAAGATCTTTGGCAAGTGAGTGTCGGGAAAGGCAAGATATCGCCGTTGCTTCATTGCCGCTCAACGGCTGCGTAATTTCGATACTCTGAAAGACGTTTGAAGATGCAGGCCGAATGGACTTCTTCGATTTCATCACTCGAGAAGATTTCTCTGAGGGATCTTGTCTTTCACTCGATAGCTTGTCTTTAGCAGTTCTACGTTTTGACATGGTCGAGGTTTCGCTACAAGGCTGGCAGGGTCCGGTGTAAAGCGGGTTCAGGTTGACTCGTAGAGGGGAACGAAGGGAGCAGACCTTCCTTTTATACCCAATGATCACGCTAGTGTTAGCCAGAACTCGGCCGTCTTACCTTAGGCAGCGTCAGGCTGTGCTGGTGTAGAACTGACCGGCTGCCAAAGGCCAATCACGGCTCGCGATATGACCGGATTTCCTTGCATTATAGACGGAAACGCCTTTGGATCTGCTTGGTGAAGCGTCCGCGTTGAAAAAGGGGTTAGCCAACATGCAAATAATATATCGAGCGTGTCATCAGCTCTTTGTCCGAGATCTTTGTGCTCAGATCATTTCTCGCCTTCATTTATCCCCCTTCGAGCAGTTCTGTTCAACAACTCTAGGGCTCCTGTACGCTGATGAATCGGACGAAAGCATTAGAAATCTATATCAGATACGGATCTCAATTTACTACGCACATTCAGAGAAGATCATCACAGATAAAAACCTGCGCGTGGTCCTTGCGCTCGTTGGTCATGATGGGCCTGCAAATTCAGAGACATACAAGCAGATATTCTACCAGCATCGACTTCATATCTAAATACCGTCATCTGTGACTGCTACTTCTTGAACTCATACGCAAATCATCGCGATTAATCTGACTATCACCTCTAAACCTTGAGCCTCGTTCAAGCTACCACAATAAAAATTGTCAGCTCGAACTTAGTAACGACAAGCACCTTGATATTTCAGATTTAGTCAAGTTACCCGTACACTGAAACAGTCACAGTCGTCCAGGCGCGCAGTAACTTACTACGCTGCCTGCGATCCCAACAACCTTGCCACCACCTACAACGGAAGCTTGATCGTTACACCAGCCAACGCCCCGACAAGCCAGAGAAATATTCATGATATCGATCCTTAGAAGGGTTGCTTCTATTGGCCCCACGCATCTAATTTGTGGCGGCGTGTCGCTGCATCAGCTTTTCGGCAGTGGAACGTGCAGCTTGTATTACTCGACGACTGGCGTGTCAGCAATCAATTTGTTCTCGATGCGGTTTTGAGTAATGGGAAGTTTGTGCAATTCACCCCTGCATAACATGTTCGTTCTGAATCTGGAAGTGGCGGGCTTGTGCGAGGGCGATGTTCCTGATGATTCAAATGGCGTTTTGTATGTTCTTTATGCGGCGGGGAAAATCTGCAAAGTAGGATGGCATAGGAGTAATAACACTCTATCGACACATCATGCCAGTCGATGCTCCTTAATGTGAATAGGTCATCACTGTACTGCATGACCCAAGTTGGCGCTCCAATCGATATCCAGAGAAGCATTCGATGCCTGCTTCAGCCTAATCCGCATCGCTTCTTGGTATACGAGGACACGAGGGTAGATAGGCATATAGATATATTTGACTAAACTATGTAGTAGGTAGAGCATACGGATGAAGAAGGAAGGAAAGAAGTGGGCGAAGGGTAAATACCCATCCACTAGCGCCGGATCAAGGCGGAGATTACTAACCACAGGGGTAACAGTACCGTTCCCTGTTTCCACCATTTCCAACATCGCTCGCAGCGCAAGAGTAAGAGATCTGTCCCTATCTGATAAGTTACTCCTTGCGTCTGCGTAGTCTTGTCTATGGCTTTGTCTTCAAATGCTTCTACTTTGAGGCGAGTTTGTGCGTTCTTATCTGCTATGGGGCATTCAGCTGCTTCGGGGAATAGATCTGATACGGAAACATATCTAGTGGCGGAAGAGTTCTCCTGTCGAAGCTTTCAGTGGCAATGTTCCAGGCAGAAGGGGGCTCGGATTGCTATTCTTGCATGCAAGCTCGCAGTGATCGCCATTGAGGCATGACTTGCATATCGCTTTGTGTACTATTTGGCGAGATCTCAGGATAGCAAAAGAAACACCTCGTGCGGGACCCCGAGTGGAGATCCTCAAGGCAGAAACAGCCTTGGTTCTGAACCACGCATGCAGAATTCTAGAGAACGCCACGAAGGCATCAGTTGCATGCATGGTATGTTTTCGATTTCGTACAATTTGAGTGACTTGAATTGAGCAGCTCGTGCAACAATGCAGTGGGAAATTAACAAGGCGGACAGCCTCAGCTACCGGAGATGCATACAACCTTTCAGACAACGCTGCCGAGAAACCACTTGTATGCGTTGTTCGTGTACGACACCGCAAGACGCCTGGTTGAGGAACACAATAACTCGTGCAAATTTCGAAATGAGGATTTCCCAGGCAAAATGAGGCTCAGGGGAATTGATATGCTTGCAGACTTTCACTCAAAGCTATAGAGGCAACACATTGCATGCATTGTTTCAAATATCACAAGGCAAAACTCAGAAACTTCAAACGATCTACGTTATGCACCTCGACTCGCAATCCAGGTTTGTTGTTTATAAAGCCTCATTTTACGAGTATCGACCAAACGTTCGAGCTTTCGAGCCGCTCAAGTGCCATCTGCATGCATCATGCGGAGGCATGCAGGGACCGTACCCACATAGCTCGCATGCAGAATCTTCTGATGAAACATGCGATGCGATTTAAACGGTAATCCGGCTGCACTGGTCGAAGAGCCTCAATCAGTATGATTTTCTTTATAATTCCTTGGCTTTACGCATCTTCATGCACAAGTGCCTGATGCACTTATATCTCAATACGCATGTGTAACCCTACGCCTCTCGTATGCAAACCCCCCGAACGAAGCACTTGATACCCTTCGGCCATGTTTGTAATAGAGCCTTTATTAGCACAAAGTTCTCTACTATGTATTCTTAGATTTGGTCTCGAAACATATCGTTGCACAAGTGCCATATGCGTGCATAGTACGCATACAGCACCTCATGTCTTCTCTGCAGAGCCTTTGCATGAAATATCGGATGCCGGAAACATGGGATACTCCCAATAGCTTTTCCAAATGCTGTCATAAGATCACATTTTCCGGTCTCCGCGTTCGAAACCGTAAAGTGCGTCGCATGCTTGTGCGTGGCACGAACTTACCCCGGAACTTGGTGCATTAGTGCATTTCGACCAGCTGCATAGATAAGACGGCACGAATGCATAGTGTCAATTGCCACAGAATCGGTCCGGGAGAGGCTGAGAGATTATGTGCAACTAGATCAGTTATTTTTGATAGACCATTAAGACAGCCTTACTAATGATGAGGCAAGCTTGCTTGTGAGGGTAGGCTCAGAAGCAAGAAACGCATGTGAAACTTCATGTGCCACATCTCACGGCAAGGCCACTTTGGGTGGAATCTCTAATTTGCCTCAACTCGGCATACCAAATACCCTTGCAACGGAAACCTCGAGATATCCGAATATACTAGGCAACGAACGGTTCAGCTTGTGGTTACCTGACCCCTCTCTCAGATCGACATGCGAATGCGGATTCCTTCCGGAAGGACAACATCTTCTCGTAACCACCAAATTTAGGAATGAACTACTGTGCTCAGGAGTGAAATCATGAAGGATATAAACTCTAATCACACGTCAATTGACCGAATAAACCGTATAGTGCGCTTGAGAGCTCCAATCACCGAGGAATTTATAGCAACTATACGACTGAACTCGCAATATCGATAAGGGAACCCATGTAAAGGAAAAGAAGGAAGCTCCCCGTTCCTCGGAGCCTGATATGATGTGCTCTTGCAAAAGCGGACCAGTCTGAGGCAATTTCCTCCATGGCCCAGCTAAGAAAGCAACTATGAATGATTCCAATATTGCTTCAAGCCTGTGGAGCAAACCCCATGCGCGGGCCATTGCTGTCAAAGACAACGAATTGGCTTTTCAATAGGAGGTCACCGAAGATGTTTTTACCAAAACCATCGCTACTCTGAAGCCCACCGAAACAGGAAATCCCGGTGGCGTCCGTCGGGCCCATATTGATAAGTCTACCCGCAACGACGGCATTGTAGCCACTGATGCAGAAAGTTATGTCTGGTAGAACCACGTTGCAGGCAAAAGTGTAACCACCTTGAGTGTTGTCGTACGCTGCACCCTCAACCTCGCTGTAGTAGGCAGCCACGACGCTATCGTCAACGAGGATCAATGCACTCCCGGTGTCCACGATTCCATGAAGGCTGTACGGCCTAGCTGAGCCTCTACCAATGGTGTAACTCTCCATAGTGATATCCCAGAAGCCATAAGAACTGTCGACCTCGGTATAGGTGATAGGACCAGTATGTTTGGTTGCATCTATATAGCCTAAGTCGAACGAACCGGGAACTTGGTCCTTCAGGGTTGTAGTAAAAAGTGGCGAAGCGAGGCTACCCTTAGCGTTGTCAAAGAAGGTGTTTTGCTGGTCTGGCTGGACAGTATTGATGCTTTTAAAGGCAAATCCAAGAACTCCTTAGGCATAGTAAGCTAGTAGATCAGAGAACAAGATTAAAACGATGCATGGAATGGCTAACCATCGGATGAGGTATCGTCGAGAAAACGAGCGGTGAGCTTTGCGGCGAGCTGAACGGCTTGATTCTGGATAACAACAGTTCCTACAGCCACGGTGTCGGTGCATACCCCCCCAGATGCCCTCTGAGATCCATCGCCATAGATGATCCCCCAGGTGTCGTTGGCCAAAGCCTTGGAGGTATTGGATAAGGATGGATCATATATCTTGTGGCCCCATTGTTCCGTCGTGGGGAGAAGAGGAGAATAAACCCAGAGATCAGAAGAGCCAGTATCAACCTCCAGATTCAAGTTTTGTGCGCCAATGGTGACTGGTGTAAGGTATTCCTGATTATTCAATTTGGGAGTAATGATCACGTCTCCGGTACTGTTGGCAGTAGCCTCATCATGTACTGGTGTAGCTTTGCCGTATTTACGATACACTCTAGCAAGGGCGGACGGCCCGTGTCGTACAGCTGGGTCTTTGGACTTTTGCTGCAAGGAGAAACTCCCTGAATGCTGATTTCGTAAGGAGATGGCCGCACTCAAAGTGCCCATCATGACCAACATCGCGCATTTTGCAATGCACGGCATGTCGTAAAACATCTTGTATATCCAATGACTCTGAAGATCTTTCTAAAGGGTTTTGAGATAGGAGTTATGCAACAAAGGCGATTAAGCAAGAGCAATATATATGGTGTTCGAGCCGTGCGAATTTGGGGGGCGTATTAACAAAGGCCGACACGATAGTAGATGAGTCGGTGAAAGGATCACCCTGAATAGATCTACTGATGATCTGCAGCAGAACTTGCATCACAGTCAAACGTATGAATGGGTTGCACCATTGACTGCACACGCCATATTCTGCACTGCGTCGTCTGCAACCAAGGATTGCGAGAAAACTGAATGCGGTGCTCAGGAGACGTGATGATGCTGCACGTCAGTTACCATGTCGAGCTTCGCTTTCAAAAAGGGGTTTCTTCTGCAGGCACTTTTTACTCTGCGTCGGTGGACGCAGTATCTAAAGCCTCAGGATGCATATTCCGTTACACCAGTAAATCCACTACTATGGCTCTTGGCGAACGATTGGATTATCATGTTTCATCCTGCTTGTCGGTAGTCGCCGTTGCTAATCAGCTCTGTATAAGGACGAAGGACAAGGCGCATACATGACTGAAGTGGTTTCTAGAACTTTGTACGTCAGGAGGTGGCGTGACACTATCTTCATCCTACGCACGCAGTGCCTCTTCATATCAATTCCTTAATCATACTTCGATTGGTTCTAGAGCCTTTGATTATGCCGGCTGTTAAAAATATAAAACGCGAATCTTCGTTATAGATGGGCGGATCTTCCCAGACCTGCAGGCGTCAACAAATCAGAACTGTTTGGCTTGAAGCCAAAAGGCAAAATTGTTTCTGTCATCTTAGACCATAGCTTTGTGCCTCTATAGACTCAAGTTAGCATATCCTGGTTCAAGACCTAAGAATGATTGACATGCTTCTATCTGTTTTCTTATCGGGTGTTATAGTTTGGTCTGTTGTATTAGGGGAATGCGAGTACCCTAATCGTGCCTTCCTCGACATTCACTACCGATACCGTAAATGACACAGATCAACTGGATCCTGCCAGATTCAAGGGTACTCCGTTCCCGTTGGCTCTTGAAACGCAGGATGAAGATCAGCGAAGACCTGCTTCACGCTAACAAGACTTCACGAGAACACGCGCCTTGTTCCCCTGAGCTTCGCTAACAATGTCAGGGCTATTGGCTTCGAAGGCGCAGGCAGCAACTCGAGAGTGATCCTCGAGGGTATTTGAGTATTCTCATTGTGCCTCTCTTCGTTCGTTTGAAACGCGATGACATACTCCCAGGTAATCTGATTCCTTGTTTTATGGCAAAGGACTTTATTTATGCCAGTCTTACTGTTCACCGACTAGTCCGTCTAATAATAACGTCTCATATTCACTTAACCTTTTGATATATCTGGAGTTCCAGTGAAAACCCTTATAGCGGTCGTGTAGCAGTGTTCCTATTCTTTTCCAAGTAGTGCTTCTTAGCTTTGAGTTATAGCTCCAAGCACTTCTCAACCCTCCGTACATTCAGACGCCTCGAAGACCCGTTATCCTTACAGCAGCATCCCCAATAAACCTCCTTTGAAGATGTTGACTTGGGTCATGGAGAGCTTAAAGACAGTGAAGCACTATTTGGGTCCACGTCACTTTGAGGGGAGAGAAAATAGCCTTCTACCAATACAACTACCTGTATCTGGTAAGCAATGTTGTGACATTCTGTTACGAAAAGCCGCAGCTGAACCGAAAGCGCTAGATGATGCTGAAACCACTCAGAAAGCTCATTCCTCCTTTTTTGGGACAGAAGATCGGCAGAGTACCATTACCTCAGAAAGGGCGTCTAGGTACAGGATACAAAGACGTCCCGTAGCAAGTCCGGCGCAGTTGGAAGGACCCTACTCGAATCTGTCGATTGGAATCGAACGCAACAAGGTCCCTGCAGACCTACCACGTTTCGCAAGCGCTTCGTCGATGGAAGAAGAGCAACACCATTCAGTGTTAGAAGTCGTGAACTTCGAACATTTTGTTGCATCTGAACCAAAACACGAGCGCGAACCGATAATTTCGAACCCAGCCATATATACAAGTTGCGGTGAAATTTTAGGAGATTCCCTTTTGCCTGAACCCCATGGTGGTCTGCATAAGGAGTGGATTCCTTTCATGCTTCGCAAGACTGTGGCTTCTCTGCTAGCAGTGATACTCTTTATGCTCGTTGGACTCTTGGAATTCTTAGACCGATTCGAAAAGAAAAGGTATCGTTGACGATCTCATGTCCATCTTCACTCGAAGGCTTTTTGCTCTGAAAAGACCTCTCTGATCATTTCATCAGACAGGGTTTCTCATCAGATCGCGGGATCATCAATGTGGCTATCCGGTTTGTACCAACCATACTTGTGATTCTTCTGTCTTTCGCCTGGCAAATGCTGGTCATCGATTTGAAAAAGGTCACCCCTTGGGCTGCGATGACTGGGAAGTGGACTGAGCCTAGAGAAAGCATTCTTGCCAATTACATCGACGACTTGGAGATTATGTCTGTCTGGAATTCGTTCCGCCGCAAGCATTGGGGTATTTTAATCGCCCTACTCGGAGGATTCCTGTGCGGTAGCTTGGTACCCTTTACAGGTGGACTTTTCTACGTCGACCCTCTTCACGAGTCCACTTATAATTCGACACTAGTGAGAACTTCTCGATTTGAGTTCAATGGCTCATTGAACGCCTTTGATCTCTCAAATCCAAAAAACCAACAGCAAGAAGCGGCTGTGACAGAAATGGACCAGTCTGACGTACTATCTCCCTGGACGTCCAGCGAATATGCTTTCGAAACATTCAATCTTTCTGATACACACTACAACGTAGCACTGTCTACAGATAGTGCAGCTTTTGGAGGAACTCTCGCTTGCGATATCATCAACTACAACACCAAAGTCACTCGGGAGTGGTATACTCAAGATCATGCTTCCGAGGATCCAACAGAGAAAACCCCTGGACTCTTGACGAATGTTGAGCTTATTCCAAACGAGGAAGACATGGTTAGAATCGGTTGCAAAATTATTCCGGCTTTCTATCCTGAAGTTATATTCTCAAGACCTAGCGATCAATCAGTGAAAGTGCTTCCAGCAGCATGGATGAATGTAACAAACTGCTCCAACACTGAAGAGACACTTTTGACAATGACGACAATGGTATTACTGGGTGCTAATGTCAACGACACAGCGATAGAATTTCATACCAAGGGTTTGCTTTGCAGGCCTCATTTCAGCATAAGAACGCTTGAAATCGTTGTCAATGCTTCTACCGCTGAGTTGATGAAGATTACACAATCATCGAATACTTCCACCCCAATTGACATTGGTATTGACACTGCCACGCTTGATGGTGTGATGAACCGGCAAGGCGCGAACTCTGATGAACTCGAAAATTACAACACACTAGTTCCGTTACCAGATGTACTGAACGCCGCGAGCAAATTGAATGTTGAGTATACCGCTTATATAGGGAGGGACCCTTGGTTCACGAGGCTTGTCCGCGGAAATTTTACGAAAATGTTCGAATATACTACCGACATGAAAGCTCTAGCGACCGATTCATCGCAACTTTTCCAAAGCACTATGGCACAGATCGCGAATGTCGCTTTCAGGAGTAACGACTCGTCACCGGTACCCGGCTTTCTCATGACACGAGAGCCACGCATTACGATTCAACGAAGCTCTTTGCTCTTCTTACAGTCCGCGCTTGGTCTTTTAGGCAGTATAGCTATCTGCTGTGCTACTGTCTTGAGGCCCAAATCTTGCCTTAAAGAAGACCCAGCCACATTAGCAGCTCTGTCTATCATCGTAGCCTCCAGTAGAGATTTCCAAGAGCAATTCAAGAACAAAGGTCATCTTGATAGTAGAAGGTACATAGAGGGACTTGAAAGCTTGAAGGTCAGGCTCAATACCGAGGGGCACTCAAAGCCTTCAATAGAAATTCGAAATTCCGCTGTAAGTCCACTTATCGAGCTGTCAGCATAGCGAGAACATTGTTAATAAGAGAATAGTTTCAAAAATCCAGCAGCGATAGTGAGGCAATCAATGAAGGTTACAGGCCTCTCATGTTTTACCTCGCCTCCCGGTCCTGCCTACTTATCGCAATTATTGGAACAGTGGTGACCCTAGGGATCCTGTTAAGGCTCTCAAGCTATCGGTCAGGGTTTGATGCACAGGCCACTGTCAGACTACTTGCCTGGTCTTACACGCCGAGCGCAATCCTAGTCGTATTAGGATATGCTATAGACGGTGCGAGTAGCTGCACTCGGGCATTAAACCCCTACATGTCCCTTCAACGAGGGTCTGTTAGTGGTCAAAGATCTTTACTCTTCAACCCGGTAGACCGTTCGGCATTCGCTATGTTCTCCTTTCAATATTGGCGAAACCTCGATGGGGCTTTCTTTGCAAGTTCGCTAGTCGTTATTATATATTCAGTGATCAAGATCATGGCTGCAGGCTTGTATATTCATTCTTTAAGCCGTCATACGTTTACAGCCAACGTTGACATCGATCAGTCTTTGATAGCGAACCTCGACAAGATATCTAGAAATACCGAGTCACGAACTTCCTACAGCACGGCAGCGTATGAATATGCCGTTTTTATGTTAGCGCCAGAGGTTCAATTCTCGTCGCCACCGGGCATCAAAGGTTCACTCATATTTAGCAACCTCACATCTAGCCCACTGCTAAGAGATACCAGCCAAGCCCTAGATCGCGGGGGTTCCCTTTCGGCAAATGTGCCAGCAATCCAAGTGGATGTCGACTGCTCTGCCTATAACAGCGAGGACTTCCAGGTCGTAAGAGAAGGAGGAGTAGTCCGTGTCACCTGTAAAAGTCGGAGCTGTCGAAGGTACTTCTCAGAGACAAAAAGTCCTAGTCCATATGACCTGCCGGTCAATGCCCAAATGTGGCCCGGTGGCTTCAACATATCGGCTATGCGTGCTTATCGATATTCAGCTTGGGTCCGTGGCTTTGATCAAGCTTTTGGTGACACGGAAGATTACGACCTCGCCCCTATAAGTGGCCTGTTCATGAAGATTGACGACTACGGTCCTAATTCAACAAGTGCAACTCAGCGCTTTAATATAACACCTAAAGCTATCGCTGGGTTCTCCTGCATTCGATCTCTCAATAAAGTCAATGTTAACGTTACATTTACTCGAGCAGTACAGCAAAAACTTGAAAGAACGTTAATACTTTCAACGGAAATTGCAACGTTTGATGACCGATCGATACTCCCAGCTAATGATCTACCGCCCCGCAACGTTAGCATGGATTACCCTGGTGAATGCGTCTCGTCACCAAATCTGACATGTGGATCATCAACAAGCTGAATCACTCCTTCGTGGGAAGTCTGGATAGACGATTTCCCAGAGAGAATGTCAAGCGGTCGACCTCGTAACTCCTTCTTAGATGTTTTGGCGGCCAGCACGCGGCAGTATCAGCCTGGCAACAGCTCCTCTTGGAACAGATTATATGAACCAGATCATTTACGTGAAGCGGCCAAAGAGGCATACACCATGTTTAGCACTCAAGTTATCAATACGCAGCGCCCTCCAGCTACGAGAATCAGCAATAGCACAGTCCAACGAATAGCGACAATCGATCAACAATCCTTCCGGGCGGTCCAGTCTCGCAATGTTACAATCATACTCATCGTACTTCTCGATACAATCCTTGCATGTATACTTTTTGCATTCTGGCGTGTGCCATCGAAGCCTGTGATTATCGAAGCTTCAAACTTCATCGTCGCGCAAGCCTCTTTGCTCGCAGGTAGTAATCTGGTCCGCAGACTTGAAGCGGAAGGCGTAAAATCGGTGGCGGATACTAACATCTGGAACGAAGAGGTCTTCAGTATGGGATGGTGAGCGACCGACGAGCCGCAGTCTGAAGTAGAAGAACCTGTAGAGAGGTGGGGAATTGATATTGATGTTGCGCGTTTGCGCAACACGCTGAAGAAGTAGGACCTTTGGCGTTTTCAAAGAGATGAGAGAGACTATGATTTGCACAGTCAGTCAGAAGAACACTTGAAGGGTTTCGAGTTTAAAGAAGATAAGATGTTATGATAGAACGGGAAATTTGTACTTCTGACGATACTTGTTTTTGTCTTGCGCTTCTTTGAACTAGATGCGAATATTCAACATATCAAGCTTATGAATGTCATTACCATCATTACTTTTCCGTTGACGTTGTCTGTTTCGACGATTAATTGTCGTGTTGACTGATCTTGTGTGGCTGAGCCTCTGTCGAAAAGACCAGAATATCCGAATTTAAGCCGATGTAAAATTCTTGCCCATCCTTGAAAACGTTTAAAATGGGAATACTCGTAAGACGTCGTCTCTGATATTAAGAATACTTTATTCCTTCAAAATGTTTGAATTCATCGCGAAATCATTGTCTGCGTCAAGAAGGCAGAAGCATATTGCCTCTCATTCTCTCAAGTCATGGTCTCCCTAATTTACGCAGCTGACGCTTCTACATACAACAGGTAAGCTGTTGTCTTCAGAATGTCTCCTTTGCTTCCCTTGAAGACTCTGATCATAGTAGCTTTACATGGGAACACAGAAATCCTAGCTGATCCATCACTAGAATTCAAAAGTTCTTCATCGTGCGTCGCGAACGCAAAGAAGTCAACGTCGCCCTCTTCGCCCAGCAAGAAGTCGCCAACGCAGCTCAAATCGTCGCATTGCAAGTCAACATCTGTTTTTGCTCCTTCAGCGATTGAGATGAGCGAAGTCACAATGATGGATGCGCACAGGCTGCGACCGTCGCTAGAGAACGTGAAAGAGAAGAATCGAACAACGAGTCTGCAGATATTGAAGTGGCGAAGTCTGATGACTCATCGCCAGTATACATGCTTGTGAACGAAAATGGGCAGATGATGGTGAATGAGCATGACAGAAAACAGAGATGGCAGGAAAGAGAATTAAGAGCGCTTTTTCAGAGAAAGAGGGGGCCAGAGGAGAAGATGGTTCGCGTGAGGTGACTATATAAGAAATGAAAGCGTATCGTTTATAACGCCTTGTACGAAGTACTGCTGACACTATCACTCGCACTATAATCGATCAGACTGAATTTCAGATCCTCTCTTTCATTACCTACTTGTCTATTCAGAATCTCGCCTTCTTATCGCGAAATCTCAGTCTTGCTTCACCTTAGCTCTATGCGCTAATGAACAGACACAGAATGCTTGATGCAGATATAAGACATCTGATACCTCGTTTTGTCGCCTTTCTGCTACGAATGCTTTCATCTGCTTATTGATGCTCACACTACCTCAGCGACTTTGTGATGTGAATGCACAAGACTGCCTGAAAGCGCGTTCATATCATTGATGAATCGTCTACGTCAGACTGCATTATAGACGAGTTAAATTTCGAAGTCAAGAGAACTGTGTAAGCTCTCTACAATTCACGTATATTCAGCTTATGTTATAGTGCTGCAAAGAATTCAACATTCACAGTCGCACATCTCTTGATTCGACATTATTGATTTTATACGATATGAACTCTCTATCAGTCGCTACTTCGATCGTCGAACTAATAGTTGCGACATGTCAAGTGTCTAGCCTCATGAAGAATTTTGCAGAAAGTGCAAAAGAAGCTTCTCATTCGACGCGAGCTGTCTTCATGAAAGTTACAGGCATCAGTGTTTGTCTTAATCAGCTGCAAGAATATGTATTAGAAAAACAGAAGATCTTCAGATCTCGAAGATCACTCATCATGATTGAGCAAGTCATTGTTGTTCTTATCGACTGTGTTTCTATTTTCTTCAAGCTGAAGCAAACTCTGAAGATGTTGAAGACAGATCAGTCAATGAAAGTCGTAGACAGATTGAAATGAATCATGAAAGAGACAGCAATAAGCAGACTTCTACAGCGTCTTCAGATCTCTAAAGCGTCGCTAATCTTTATGCTAACAACATTGACTTGATAATTCACGCATTTAATTCTAACGTGCATAGAGAGTGCAAAAGAAGACTGATCAACTTATGCTTTTAGTATCTCTATGAACGAGACTATGACATCGACTAGAAACCTGAACACTCTTGTTCATCGAATGCTCAAGTTCAATGTGAATATGTCTCATAGACTGAAAAGCATCGAACGCATGCATTCTGCTCTAGCTGCCTCAATCGCTTCTTCGAGTGACAGTCTGAGAATTAACGCGCAAGACAGTCAACGAGCAATAAGTTCATTTAAATTTGTCTTTGAAGAAGATCTTCAAACCTCTAGAATCTATAAAAGAATTGTCTTGAACGAGTCGAGATTCTTCAAATCATCTTTCAGCAATTCAATTGCACACTTCTTTCTATCAGATTTGAGTCTCTCGAACATCTTCGATATCAGTGTCATTTTCTTGTCTATTTTCTCAATGAAGCTCTGAAATCATCATCGTTACAGTTTCAAACATGAGAGAAAAACTGATTCTGATGCATTCTCGTTTAAGACATGATACAATTCTTCATCAATGATAAGACAGTCTTTTCAGCAGCTCTGCAATAGAGAAAGCTAACAGCAGAGACAGAAAAGTGCATTCATACGCACTGTCTATTTCAACGAACAGTATATCAATCAGTACGCTCAAACCAAAGTCTCTGACCATCTAATGTACAGACGATTTACTATTACCACGCCTCATTGCTCTTCGATCTTCATCGAGAAAGCGAAGCTGACACAGATCTACGAAGTGCTCACAGAAGAGAGAGATCAAGAATCTTCGAAAGATCAGCACTCAGAAGTAGAAGACAAAAGTATAAAGTTTGTAGATTCTTGTTGCAGTAGCGTTGAGGTTAAGAGTTTTCACTTCAACATTTCTGACTCTATGAAAAGACTCTGAGCGAGAAGACTCAACGTTGCAGAGAGAAAGCGAAACGCACTGCCTTCACATGCAAGAAACGTCTTAGTCTGAAAATGAACGATGCTGAATATCTTGAAAGAGATTTCTTACTAGCTTCATGCGAAATGTTCTATATGTAGAATTTCTTCGAGAACGACCCTTTTATCTATTATCTTCTGTCATCTACTTCAATTTGCGTCTTAACTAATATGACGTTGAAGCGAATTGATCGAAGAATATATCAATGTGCTGGCAAAAACTGAACCTTTAACTTCGACGTCATAATATTTCTCTGTGTCCTAATTCAACCCTTATCATACTGTACGTTTTGACAGCCTTGTTATTTGAAGAGCTCGTATCTCTCACACTTTACAGGTAAATCTTGATAAATTCACATCATATAAATTCAAATATATACTATCTATCGCTAGATAACTTCACGCCTTCGAATACTCTTCATCTTGTAGTTTTGTAAATGATGAAACGACAGTCATAGACTCGATTTTGCAAAGTTTTGAAAGCTGAACGATACATGATGTTTGTTTATATGTCAGTCAATATGTTTAACTGTTTGATGATTTGACTTTGCTCACTTATATTTAGATAGTCACTACAGAAACATCATCTAATGCTGCTGATACATCATTCTTCTGCACTAAGCTTCATAGAGTAATTTTCAGAATTCAATGATTTTGTAAACAAACAACATCAACAAGATCAAAGAAAGATCATGAAATATACATATTTTTGCGCCTGTCTACCACGAAATTGAATGTGTTTTCTCGTCGATTCTTCAATGCAAATTCAAATCTGAAACATATCTTTTGCATGCTCTAAATTACATCTGAAAACTGATCATGTAGAAGGTTACAACATCATCAATTTGACTCTCTGCAGTGTTTTCTCAAGCATCTTCTCGTTCATCTCACTGCCGTCGCTCGAGATGACTTTGTGCACAGTCAGTGACGATGTGTATTCTTCAGCTTCAACACTTCATCGTCTGCTCTATCGTGCAGTCGCTTCTGTATCTTATGCGCACATGACAGTCTTGAAGTGAACGCAAATGCAGAAGATGATGAAGAAGAAGAATGATGACGACGACGACGAGAATGTAAACAACAAACGCGACGAACTCTGAAAATTATTCTATTAAGCTTAGTGCAGAGAAATGTTGTGTCAGCAGCATGATGACTAAGTATCAGCAGTGTTAGATGATGTTTCTGTAGTGACTATTCATATTTATCGAGACTCATCTCAGACGTCTTCTGATCGCGCTCGATTCGCCTTTCATCAACGATCTTTATCGACGCGTTCATAGCGAGCGAATTGACGAATGCGAAATGTTGAGATGTGTTTGAAACGCTGTCTTCGATCTCAACGATCGAATTGAACTACGAACTCGATTCTGAAAAGTGAGTTGAGTGTCATACAAGCTTTCATTCAAGTTAGGCAGTTTCGAACGCATCGATTTAGTTTCTTGATGCGTTTGCTCTGAATTTGTACATATATCGATAGCGTTATCTCGAAAGACAACGAAAGAAGAATATATGCTGCATCGAAAGATCTTCAATGATCACACGAAGAAAATTGAGAACTTATCTTTTAGAAAGTGCTGAAAAAGATTGCAAATTCGATTTTAGTACGAGTGTCATGAACGCGACTGATACGATCGATAATGACATGATTGAAAGCTCAGTTTCTTGAGCAGTGATGACTTATAAAGAGATCTCAAGCAAATCTTCTCATTGATACTGATTATTGCTTACTGTCTATCACAGTTCTGACTTTTCTTCACGTTGAATCATGAGACTTCTTGTCATTTATAGTGAATCATGTTTCTGCTCAGTGCAGCATATGACTTCATCACTGATCGAGTTATTCGAGAGCATGAGCAGTCGAGACTTTGTACTCAAATTCGTGATGCAAAATAGAATTATCACATACAGCAAGAATGACTGTAAGATTTCATTGATATCTGCATGAAAGATTCGCTATAGAATTATAGCAAAGTGACTGAATGTACAGAGAGTTACTGACAAGTCTCTAGACTTCAACATTTGAACAGATTCATAAGTTTCAGACGCTTTAGTCATCACGTTGATTCTAACAAAGAATGCAACTATATTCGCAGCACAAATATTCAACGCAAAGTAATCTTCTAACATCTCTGAACTAGCGCGCGTAAGATAACTTCTGAATTTGTTCATATCTCAAACTCAAAGCTCGACTACTTATTGCTCTTTCTGAAGACATCATACGAGTCTATCTCTGTCTTCTGTTAACGACAAGACAAAGTTTAATTGTGTTGCGAATCAGACGACTATCGAGATCTTTTGCATGAAATGACTGTTCTGCTTCACTTAGTAGATTTGATATGCTTCTGAATCTACGACATTATGTGAGAGTAATGAAACATCGACTATCTATTGACTCAGTATTTCACATGTCAAAATTTCACTGAGCATCTGATCAAATCTAATCAAATGAACGTATGATGAATCGAACACAATCTGAAGCTACATTCAGAACGATTCTGTCTAAGCAGTAGATAGAGAAGTGTAAGAATTCAGAGAGATGTCAGAGATTAAGTCAGCAGTGCACTCAAAGAAAATATCTCTCTGACTGTAAGCATGCTCTTTCTTCTCATATCAAATCGTTGACGTTCATTCAACAGACTTGCTCATGTCGAAATCTTGATGCACGTTCAGATAGTCATTATAAACGCTTTGATTGTGAGAAACATCTGCGTTGAGATAGACTGAATGTTGTCAGCAGAATTCGAGAAATCAATCGACGTTGCAATTAACGACAACAAAGATGATCACTCTCACAGACTCTTCATGAGAATCAATATACGATGTTTGCTGAAATCAGTCGACAGTAGTCTTCAAGATTGTACTGCAGACGAAATAGTCTCTATTGAGCTGACTGACATAGTTTACTTGAGAGATCTGATCAGCGTAAGTTAAACTTTCACAAGTACTACAGAATCATCAGCAGAGCTTTTCATCTAGTTCTAAAAGAAGACGAAAGTTTCACGTTATATAATATGATATAAAGATTCAGTAGTCACATTTGTTAGACGCAATTGCGAATTCTGTGTTTGTATGAGCTGTTGCATTTGTGTCGATGATACTGTAGAGTTAAGTCGCACTGACATTGAACATCTTTACGAGATCGAATGAACTGAGACCTTTGTCTCTCGTTTTTTCGAGATTCTTTTCTTGAGAGATATTTTGACGTTGAAAGATTAGAAGTTCTGAACAGCGATAGACTGCGTAAACACTATCGAACATGTTATCTCTGAACAAAAGCAAGTTGCTTCTTCAAACGAAAGCTCTGAATCATAGTTTCATCGTACGTTGACTTGACAGAGAACGACACACTATGAATATGTTATGCGAAAACGTCTCTGTAACAGAAGAAAAGCTTTTTCTCGTTGTTCGAAGTGATAGTTTCACAGTCGTCATTTGCATTCAACTTGTTTTTCGCTGATCGAAGTGATAGTTTCACAGTTGTCATTTGCATTCAACTTGTTTTTCGCTGACCAATCTTGTACTCTCTGTGATAAAGATATTTCTTAGTATTTCATGTCTTGATGACTTTGAAATTAGATCAATACAGATCTGATCTTTGTTTGTGTATTGCGAGTTCAAACAGATATTCAGCTGACTATTATCGATCGACTGCGATGAGTTCTCGTGAGATGTCAGATAAGTTTCAGTCGAGAAGTCAGAAACAGATTTCAAAGCAACTGCAGTAAATCTCGAAGCAAGAGTTGCAGAGCAAATAATGTGTTTGCTGAACGCATCATGATCAATTGATATGTAGAAGAAGTTCAGACGCTGATATCAATTTCTATGAATCTTCGAATATTTTGTAGATAAGAAATGAACTCTTTTGTAGACACATCAATTGTTCAAATGATTACTGCTGCAAGAAGTACTACGCTTGATGAAAGTTTATCTTTTGTACTGATCAAGCAGCTGCAATGATCAGAGCAGCAGACGATGATGAAACAGAAAAGTCTTGAAGAAAGATTAGATTTCAATATTCTTTATAGATTAAATCAGTTCGAACTATAACAGAAGCAAGAAGAAAGGTAAATCTTGAAATTGTCAAACGCAGAGATGACTTTGAAACAAGAAGACTAATGAACAAAGATGATCTCAACACTATACAGCATGACAAGATGCATAAGAATCATTCGATATTAAAGTGACACTGAACTTTCATCTTAGACATTTCAGACTCTCGACAGAATTGACGTTGATGTACGATACAAGCTGAATGATCACTGCTCAAATTCTTCGAAGAAATATAAAAAGAATGCTGTCTCGAAGAGACTTCAACATCAGAGATGCTTTGAGCTGTTTCGAAAGTATTGAAAATCTGTTCTGATGATCTCAGATTTACGCAATAGTACAGACTACTACGTGAGAAGATTAGACTAGAGAAGATGACACGACGAAGACTTTTAGTATTCTGTTAAGATTCATTCAGTCAAAAGTCGTGTCACTCAACGTTTGATCAGCGAAAAGCACATCTTGTCACATCGAGAAAGATTTCAAGTAGTGCTCGACCTGACAGAACAGAGATCATGACAGCAGAAATTGTACAGACGTAATCTTAACAAGATCACAATCAGCATGTCTTAAGTTTGAGTATTGAGATTGAGAAAATCGAATGCTGAAAAAATGTGATACTGCAATTCACATTACAATATCTTGAACTGTCTAGTGTTGAAGATATTGTTGACTGTTGTTTTCAACTCTTAAGACTTTTACGTTGAGCTACAAGTCAGTTCTCGCTGCTGTTCATGTACATTAGAACTATAGCAGTGTTATCTTTTGTAGTAGTATTGTTAAAGAATCTGAAGCTGAGCGTAGAGTCTGCTTTATGACTGACTTTCAACGCTGATTGTGTAAAAGAACGTCTTGAAATGATGACTAGTCACTTCATGATTTGACGTCGATCAATGAGATTAGCTCTTCAGTCGTCAGCATGAAACTCTATGTACAGTTCATCTCGATTCTGCGCGCATTCTTCAACAAACAATGCTGCGACTCTTTTGATTCAGATGATTAATCATGTTGACTCATAGTCACTTGAATGCATACAGCTTTAAGAAGCATTGTGTGTAAATTGCTGATACGACAGCAATGCTGCGTCTTTGATTCTGCCATGAAAGTTCATGAGCGTTCATGATTCGAAAATTGTATATACTCTCAATCTTTCATGAGTTCAGTCAGATTATTTTCGATTGCTTTCTCTCAAAGTTCTACGATGAAAATCACTACAAAATTTCAAAACATGTTTTCACCACGTTCTTTTTCAGTGATTGCTTTGCTGCTACACGCGCTTTGTCAACTGCATCTGATCTGCTCTCAATTCATTATGATCACATCAGCATCTACAGTCAACTCTATGATTGCAAACAGCACTATGAGTCAGTCTCTTCTCTGAAACTTCATCTATTCAAACATCGTCTTTGAGTCTGTACAGCTCATGTCGTACAAAGACGTGATCAGAGCATCATGAACATTCTTATCAGCAAATCAAACAACGACTCTGCAGATCAACTGTTGAAATCGAAATGACATCATCACATCAATATATTTGTCAAAAACCTCTGATTCGCAACATAGATGCTGATCAGAAGTGTAATCATAGAATTCATGAATTCTTCTGACTTCACTTCTAATATTATCACACTTTCTGCTTTCTTGCATACAAATCACTTCGATGTTTCTATTGCGCTCTACAAAGCATACGATCTCTGCGAATTTCATCTTCTCAATACACTTTACGACAAGACGACTGAGATCATAAGTGATACTTTCGGCATAAATGATACTGCTGAAAAAGATGAGCAGACGTGAGCACTGAATCATTCGACGTCAATGAGTCATATTATGAATAGCTTTCACGAAAGTTCTGCTGCAACAGCAAGATTATCTGAGCGAGCTATCATGCAACTCATTGACTTGATCTGTGTAAATGTTATGATGATAGAAATAATACTGTAGAATAATTCTTCAGTCACATCACGTAAGCGTTTGAAATTTCCCCTCATTCTAAAGACTCTAAATCGAAGAAATTAGATCAATACATGCGAATATTCATGTCATAGCTTCAAGCAATGAGAGTCGCATTTGAAAGATTGAAGATCTCTACTAGCTCAGAAGCTTTGCGAATCTATCTACAATCTCTTCACAGATTCTTCAAGATTACTGTTGACACACGTCATCTATTCTTGATATACGAAGCTTTCATCGTTCAGTTGTTCATCTTTTCTGTCACTGCGTACACGCTGTTTATCGAGTTTTCTCTTGTGATGATTGAGAAGATTCTGTCAGTCACAACTCGTAGATTCTTCTTGTCATGCACAATCAATCTCTCGCTCATCACATCTTCTTTCTCTTTCGATAGCATGACACACATGCTCACGAGATGTCAATTCGACATAGAAGTGATTCGAACAAACTTCTTAATCGCGTCAAGATTCTTCAGATCTGTGTCTGAAGAACTATATTTTTCATCAGACTTCAACAAGAATGTCAATGACTGTGTTTTGACAAGTGTCTGCAGACATCGAAGATGTCAAGCAAATATCTCGACATCGAGTTTCTTACTAAGATACTGAGAATTGACAGACGAATTTTACTTGAGATTGACTTGAGTAAGATGCACGACGCTCTTGAACATGAGCTGCAGAAGTCAGACTTTCATGATGATAAAATTATCATGCATAATAGCTTTAATTCTATTCTTGAGATTGACTTCATCATTAGTCTCGAAATTGCCTGTACTAAGTATGTATGAAGCATGATCGAATCTTCGTCGCTGATTTTGTTGACTGAACGAATGAAATTGTTCATCGTCGAATCATTGACATTTGCATGACTCTTCTCAAGAGACAGTTTTGACTTGACTTCATCATCTACGTTAACGACATTCACGAAAGAAATGAAAGCTATTGAACTGACTTCGAAATTGACGAAGAATTCTAATGTATTAGTCATGTACGCTCTCATAGCTGCCTGCATAATTGAAGAATCATTTCAATCTAGATCATCGATTTTTTTTGACTTTGTCTCTTATCTCAAAGCTGAACTCAGTCATGAGATGATCTTGTAAATTTTCTTCGACCTCAGAATTATCAACAATGATATTGATGCTAAGAGATTCTAACAAATCGACAGAGTCGATGCAGAGAAGCTTCAGCAGCTTTGATGACTGAAAAGCATCGACAGTCACGATGACTTTCTTACGAGCTCGAATGACGACTTTCTTCTTCTCACAAGTAAATTTCACGCGATGACGACGTCGAATGCATCTGTCTTTTCAAGAATCATCTCGTGAACATTTTCACTCATCATCAGATGCAGATTTGAGCGTTGACTGATGAGCTGATAGTAAGCTACAGTCGAGTAGCTTCGCGCTCTAGTGACAGAATGAATGATTTCATGACTGTTGTAATCTTCAGTGCCTTATGAATCTTCGTGATGATCAAAGCTTCAGTCGCACTCGAAACTCAGTAGAGTCGACGATCTCGCTGATATGAAAACTTTAGAATCACTGTTGTGATTATCGTCAGCTTCGAGAACATGAACGTTCACTTTCGAATTCTCGAAGAGACGAGCTGCAACAATCAAGTCGCAGTGCTGCTGCTCACAATGTCATTATCATGTTCATCTGCATTCTTAACTATCTTTGTCGATCACTGTCAAGCTGAGTAAGCAGTCTGAAATGTGCAATTCTGATGAATTACAACAGCAGATTTGAAGATGAACGAAATGCAAAGCTCGACATCAAGTATCTGATGACATCATATTTCTAGATACATTTAAGCAATCTTGAATGAAAGACGACATGTATTAGATTCTTGAACAACACATTCGAAATCAGAAAGCTTGATGACGAAGTAAGCAAGTAAGCAATTCTCAGAGTACTATGTAGTGATGCAGTTCAAGAGGCGTGTTATTGCGAGTGATGTAATGCACACAGTCTGCTTTGAGTGAGACAAGAATCTCAAAGAAAGAAATAATGAGATCTGTATCAGTATAGTGTTCACGAAGAATGAAGTGATCAGTAATCGACACTGCATTCACATGTACTAGAATGCAACTCAGCATCACTTGCAACGTTTCTGTCGTTGAAAGAGTAGCTGTGATATTTTCTCTGCGTCTTAGATTCTGAGAGACAGACAGAAATCTTACGTGCGCGAGTCTTACGTGCAAATTGTTTGAGTTCTTTTTGACAATGTGAAACATCTATAAACTTGATTTCACTATCGCAAGTCTGATCTTATTGACAGATCAAGCTGAGCGCGTCTACTGCGTCAGAAGAGAGACTAAGAATACATTGCAGTCTTAATCGATTCTAACATAGATACAGTAGAGAAAAGTTAAGCAGATCATGACAGCTCGAAAGATATTCAGAGAATCATAATCTCTTGCAACTTAATTTTCATGTCGTCGATATGAATGTTGCAAATCGTCGAACAGAACTGAGTTGAGAACATAACTAAAGTACTCTCGAATTTTCTGACGACACAGATACGAGTACATCTTTATTCTCGCTTTTCACGAAACACGAGAAGAAATGCTGCTACGACAGCTTCGCATTCAAACAGATCGACTAATCATCGCTCGACTCGATTGAATTTAGCAGATTATGTTGTCAACACATCGAAAGACGATGATTTTCATAGATCGTGTTTATGATATCAATCGTTCTTGATACAAACTGACATGATAGAGTCAGTGAAGCTTAATTCTGCATGCGTTACTCAAGAGTTCTCATATTCACGATATCTGAGTGACAGCTTCAATGTTGTACGACGAACGATGAATGATTGAGAGATCATTCTGCGAAACCTCGATCACATGCATGAATGTGAGTGAGCGCTTGATGACTTCTTCGAATAAGAGAAACTTACAGAACTTAGCTGCTCAGCTGCAATTCAAGCAAAGAATCTTTACAATGATAGATTCACACATGTGAAGAGCTGCGAACTTTCGTTCTTCTGAACTAGAAGAATGCGAATTCAAGGTCGAGCTGAACGACGTATCTTTCATACTCGATTTAGTTGACATACTTATTTTTCAATCATAACTTGTCGACGAAAGTCTACATCGATTACCTTTCTTTTCTTTGTTGACTATCAATGAAGTTGTCATGTTGCCGTTCTTGAAGTCACAGAATCTTCTTTCTCATGCGCTTTCAGTAAAACGTTAAAGCTGTGAAGATATCGATTCTTCACTTGTACATCTGAATATTTCTCTCGCGAATCTTTCGTTCCTTCTGTTGAGCTTTGATCGTGCTAATACTATACTACTGCATGATTGTCTCGCTTGAGACTTTTCTTCTTTGTTGACCTTTTACATAAGACTGAGACAAATTCATAGACTGCAGATATGCAGACACGACACAAGCATTTCTTTCAGCTGAAATTATAAATCTACTCATCGACATTTGTATTGTGCTTATGCTCATGTCGTTGCTCTGAAATTTACAATGCTAGTCGCGAAATCTTTTAGTCTTTTGATCATCTTCAGTATTGAAGTCTTGTAATTTCTTTCTTCACTCTTACGATATAGTGTGCTGATCAAGTAACACTGTTTAACAGAAGTGCAGTTTACTAGTAGTCACGATTCTTCGCATTGTTTTCATTCAATGACGTTCGCAACTTTGCTTGTAAAATTCGCATTCTTATAATTACACATCATCTTGTAACTTTACGAAAATTGCTTCACTATGATCAAATGCTAATATGCAAAGCTTCTGTACTATTTTACTCACACATCGACGCAGTAATCTGAATCTGCTAATTACCTCGATCAAGAACTCGTTAACAAAGAAGACATGAGTCATTTCAGAAGCACTCAAGATTTCGTCACACTCTTGTGTTTGCGCCTATGACTCAGTCAATGCCTGCGTATCATTCGATAGTTTCTGCATCTCGAAGCTCTGCTTCGAAGCTTTTCTTTCTCTCGCAATTGCCATGGCCGCAAGAGTGATGTATGTCAGTAATGTCATCATAATAATAAGATTCAACCAGTTCTTTCCCATATCAATGTCGTAACGAGCATGATAATCATTTCAAATCGACGAGTTGAAACATCAGAATGAACTTTGCTCTTCGATGTTCAAGACGATAATCTCGCAATACATTCAGACGTTGAACTGAATCATTCAGTCGCAGAAAATCACGACGAAGATAATCAGTGAAAGAATTGACAATTGTGATAGAAGGCGAGTTAGTGCGACGTTCAAGGCAGCTCATATGATGATGAGCACGGGCATTGTTGCTGAGTAGAAGACTAAGATTCTGCTGCGAAGTGAGTCGAGCTGTATTTTGCGCTTGCATCATGATACTGTTGAGGTGAAAGATACTTACGATGTAGCAGACTTAGTTTGCTCGTCTTTTGTGTTCGAATTCAAGAGTTTACCAGCTCAAACGACGAAGAGAATCAAATCAATGAAGGAAAGATCGAAGATAAGACTCAGGCTGATCAGAGCTCAGCGAAGCAAGCTCATTCATCGAGTGTTTGACGATACATTCATGTTGTTGTGTCGCTGTAGATTGGTCGACTTGAGGCTTGAAGTTTACCTGATAGTCGATGCTTGTGAAAGAACAGCTGAGAAAGTAGAAATCTTAGAAGGTACGGCAATCGAGACATCTTTATACAGAGAACAAGGTCAAGTCGAGTTTGAGAGAAGCCTTATTGTAACGCAGGCTGTACAAAGCAGCGCGGGCAGTGCAGGCGCTTCACGGTGCTTTGTGGTTGGTTGAGTTGGGTTTCGCGTTTGAGAAACGTCTGAGAATGAGCGCTCGCCGCACCGTCGTAAGCCATCGAGCAAATCAACTTCAAGAGTTTGAATTCCTTCCAAATCCTTCCAAATCCTTTCACAAAACCTGTTTTAAAGAGGTATTGCATACAAAGAAGAAAACGAGTAAGATGTTAAGGCAAGAGGTTGAATAGCATGTATCCGTAACCTTTAGAACTTCTCGTTAGGAAATTTTCTGACACGCTTCGTAACATAATACCGTATTATAACTGAGTGTATGAAACATTAATAACTCTGTGTTGAACTACAGATTTACCGAAAGACCTAACTCTATTAGGTTTAACCTATCGTGCGAAAACCGAAGGCATTTTGTGTGTAGCAGTTCCCAAAATAAAACCTTCTGCTCGCATGCGTTGAAAGAAAGTCCTTAAGATGGAAAAAATTAAACTCATCATCACTTCGGCTGCGCCCTCATGGACCAGAGGGCGCAATCTGCGCCAAACAGACCACCTTCGAGCGTGTATTGCGGATTGTAGTCCTTCCACGTACTATCTTGCGCGCAGACTTCGGACAGGGCGCTAAACAGATCGGCTTGGCACAGTTGAATGCTCAACTTCGAGAAATCGACCGTCGAGCTCGATTTGTCCGTTGGGCAGGCAGAAACGTCGAAGAGAACCTGAAGCGCAAGATCGTGGTTGTTCTCCGCGACGCCGGGCACAACGAACGGTTTCGGGAAGGTATGGTCGGCAGATAAGACGACGCCCCCTTGTGCGAGAGCCGCGCAATACTTCGAAGCGCCGTCCTCTGCTTGCTTGATGTTGATACGTGGATTAGGACTACCAGGCCCAGCGGCTTTGTCGCACGAAGGGCCTTGATATTCACTATAAGGTGCCGCAGAGGGAAGACTATCGGCTAAGCATGTACCTTGCACTTGGTTGCCGATGCAGGTAGCGGAAGCGCTGAAGGCTGAAGTAGAGGGTGATGGGGTATTGGAACTGGTGACAGATGATTCTATAGACGAGCTTGCAGCGGTGGATGAGGACGCCTCTGAGGACGATGGGCTCGAAGATGAGGGTGAACTTGAAATTGACGATGATATAGACGAGCTCCCCAACGTTTGAGAGGTGGCCGTCGACGTTATCGTGCTCGCTGTGCATGCTCCATCACGTCCGGAAAGATCTCTTTTGTCCAACGCAAGTGGGGTCGCGACCCACGACAGATGACTTTGATCAATTTGGAACTTGGTTGTTCCGTATAAAGGACTATACTGGAACGCACCGATCGCATTTTTGAGACAGTCGGGTAACGATGGGTCCAGATTCAATCTGGCGACTTGACTGGAGGCTCACCCATAGGCTGCGGAGCCGGTATTCAATAGAAGCTGCCCATACCAAGCTTTGAATGCCGGGCCAAACTGCTTTATAAGATCTCCTCTCCTATTTGCGCGCTGGATCTTGTTCGTCGATATGTACTTATCGAGTTCCAAGAAAGCTTGATAAATTCGGTTGTTGGTTTGATCATGCATTGACTGGATCCCACTATCGAAGTTGAACAGATTGAATATAATAGCTTGTCGCTCGAGTCCCTGAATGATTTTGTCATTCGTATTATATATGTTGTTGAACCGACTTTCTGAATACCCTTGAGAAAACATCCAGCCTTTCATTCCGTTCAGGTTTCCATTCATGGCAGCAAAGCCAATCTGCATATTTTTTGGGTCCATGGATGGTAGTTGGTCAAAGATCCGTTGTAAGAGATTTGTTCCGGAACATGACAGAGAGAATAACGCATTTAAATCGTCGCAATCAAAATCGCTTCCTAATAAAGATGCCAGAAAGTCTCCAACATTGAACTTCTCCCAAACATGGTCAGTACTTCCAGGACCAGTCACCGGTTTGAAAGCGTTATCGATCTTCCCCCCTAAGAATGGAGTACCGTCGGTGGCTAAATTTTCAACGTACCATTTCTCGATTGCGTTGTAGATTCGTCCATGCGCCCCATTTTGCGCGTTTGGATTGTTGTTTAGTCTCATCGCTGCCGAGTAGCCAGAAAATGAAGGGATATTGACATTGATCACCAATGGGCATGATCCGATCCTGCTGACGACCGGGGCTTCTCAGGGCACCAGTGTCCCACGACGAACACGCCGGCGATTGCCATCATCTGGTTCTCCCACAGAAGTTGGGCCTGGGTCCGCAACAGTCGAAATCGACCCACATGTCGCAGATGACGTAGAGGAGCTAGAGGAAGAGGTAGATGAGCCAGAAGAAGAAGCACTTGAACTGGCGGATGCGGAGTTAGTCTTTGAGGGGCTCTGACTAGCGGAACCACTTGGACTGCCATTGCCAGGCCCTGGAGGCGGTCCTGGCGGAGGACTTGGCGGGGGGAGGCCACCAAAGCCCCCGTTACCACCACCACTTGAATAGAGTATAGCAAGCACACAGCCCGTGCTGATACAAAACGGATCATTACACACGTAGAATGGTGGACTAATAATGATTGGCTGGCCCTTACTGTCCTTCGTACTGGTGCTGCCAGTCTCGACTGCAGACCATGTCACGACTAAAGCATATTAGTAAACGGTTGAACTCTCAAATGAAGAAGCATACCGATTGAATGCTGCGATCCATCAGTCGCTTTGATAGTGATTGGTACGATAGCAGCGCCGGTACTGAATGTAGTAGTCGACGGAGGGGGTTTGCTGTTTGCACTGTTACCGCTTGAGCTCGTAGATGAGCTTGAAAGCGATGATCCTCCAAGACTGAAGCTGCTGAGACCTCCAGTCAGTATCGGGCTTGAATTGCTGGTACTGCCTGAGGCGGACGAGCGTGAAGAAGTAATTATGGATTCTTCCGAATTTGAAGGGATGTTACTTGTTGACGCGAACAAGTCCGAAGTAGTAGGTATGGATCCGTTTGAACTTGAAGGGCTGATACCTGTGAATGAGGGGACTGAACCCGAAGCGGTACCAGCAGCAGGGACCATAATGCTATTCACCTGGCGTGAATAAGGGCCGAACGCGTATGAATTGGAGACGTCATCTCGAGCTAAGATTCAGTTGATTGTCGTACGTTGTACTTGGTCCAAAGGCGGTGGGAGTATATAAGTGACAGACTCCCACATACTAGGTGAATTGCACAAATGTTCTTCCAAATTTTCCGTGTGTCCTTTCTGTCCAGCGTCATGGTGTGTCGAGTGAGCATTCGTGGCTCACGGGAGAATCTCTCAGGTTTTATTCACTCCTCGTCACCTTGTGCAACCACATCACAATGCAGAAAATACCAACACAACTCTGCAGATAATAAGATGTGACTGACATGAGAATACATCGACGAAATGCCTTCGGGGCGCACAAGCCTAGCGCCGCACAAGCGCCGCACAAGCGCAGCGCCGATCCGATCCTTCGAGTTTCAGTCACTTCTCGTCGTCTTGTGCAACCACACCACAATGCAACATAATCCTGCAAATAAGAGTATTGATGTACCACATTACTTTCGCCTCTTTACCTTCGTGCTCGTACTATTGAGTTTGAAACCATTTGTACCGGGATTCTAGCTGTTTCACCATGGGGTTGCATCACGCTCATAGTTTCTTATCTATCATACTTATTCACTTTTCACTTCTTGAGGTGAACATCAGATCTTCAGCTTCAACTATCATTTTCACACTGCCACGAAGTCATCTGCCTCTCTTGTTGCCTCTCATCATCGACCTCATCCATGGCTATTGATTACGAGCCTTTCTGTTGTGTATGCGGTGGACCTTTCAGTCATCTTGAGCTACTAAACCCCTCGGAGTTAGGAGAGAATGGCCGATACCAGATAGACATGGCCTATGATTCGCGGATCCTCGCACCTGCTCAGACGGCTGTAGGTTGAAACTATTTCGATCATTTCCGTCTTCAAAGACTTACATGGGATTTAATTCTAATTTGAAAGTGTAGTGGATCCGTTATTTTCAAGTCATTGGCACGACTATTAATCTTGATGCGTTTATCTCATCTGAAGGGGAATGGCGGTACGGCGAAGACTGGGAGAAAGATGCATTATCTTGAACAGACACGAGTGACGGTAATGAAGGGAGTCATTGCGACACCATGAAAGAACCGTTCTTTCCTCTCCATAGCGTCTGCCTGAGCCTGCTTCGAAGGTACACGGAATATCAAAGCAGTGTCGGCTCATCACAATCACCAGTAAACATCAGAAAGTTCGTAGACGCCTGCGCCGCCCGCCAAGAATACAGCTCAAAGGTTCACAGCGCAGCTTGGCAGAGTGAACAGCAAGCAAAACTAGCTCCGGGGTATCCTTGATTTGGCAGCGTAGAGTGGTCTCACCTTTACTTTGGTGCGCGACGGTGCTGGGAGAGTCCATGGAGTTGCGAGCCGGGAACGGAGTATCTGTGTGCAGATCCTATCTATGAGCCGCGAATCGAGCAATTTATCGCGACTTGTCTTGCTCATCCACAGTCGAGTCATCAGGATGAGTTCTCATTCTCTCTGAGCGAATTATCCAAGGATACAAGTCGACTGATATGTTGTCCTCGGGAGGTTCTTACGCTCATTGCAGAATATCTTCCTTTACAGAGCGCACTTAATCTTCACGCTATCAGTCGAAGACTTTCTTCTCGATTGCCTTCTATAGATACACGGTTTTGGCGCTCTCGTACACTACAACTGCATAGTTCCTGGATGTTTGAGCTTCATACTATCGACGGATTCTTCAATGCCAATTGGAGAGCGCTACTCCAAATCCTTACCACGACCCGTCGTCAAGTCCTCGCAGGAGCGAAACCGTACTGGTACGACAAATCAGTCATTGAGAATGATGAGACTGGAGACAGAGGCAATGAGGATGGTGAGACAGCTGCGTCTCTACCATCATTGCCGCTGGGATTGAAGAATAGGCAGAGAATCTGGATGTGTCTAGAGTGTGTAGGAATGAACGGCACTCAGCGAAAGCTATTTGGATTAGCAGAAGAAGCGTCCATTGAACAAATACGAACGAGTTCTCGATTCAACCACCCGTTGAGAAGTTCGAAGAGATAGTTATCTATTTCAAGTTCAAATATAGAATGTTCATAACCAAATTCAATGAAGACTGCACATTAGACCTGCATTCCAAATACAAGAGCAGTCACCTAAGACGATGAAATGGCATGACATTATTTAACAAGCGAATGGGACATCCTGCAGCGCGGTGTTGATTGACACTCATGCTTCATACCGTCTTCGATTGTCATGACAGTAAAGCGAAACAGCGTACTTATATGAAGCCCCAATCCTTGAGATCCCAAGTCCTCGAGCGTTCCTGGACTTGAGATGCGTTGAAGAAAAAGGTTTTGCCGCTTGGCATTTCCGTGATGGCGACTTAGATAGCTCACACTTGTGAGAGATCGGCTCCAAGTTGACACGCCGTCAGCCTTGCAATTCTTTCGACAGATGAACAGAGCATTGTACATCTTTACATCCCAGTCGTTCAACAGTCAATAAGCGCGACAATCGGTACCTCGCTTCCCCGCCTCGTGGAACGGCGTCGAGACCATCGAGAATCGGACGCGATTTCCCTCACAGAATACTCGCGTCTATCTAGTAGTGGGCCGTGCACTCTCGAAGATTTCCTAACTTATCAACTTGTACGAGATGAAGGGAAGAAGCGGGTGAAAAGCATCATCTATGTAATTCCTCACTCCTTGGAAGGGTTGTGCTGCTACGACTCATCTAGCTTGCTTCGTCAGTAGTCTCAAGTTAAGCTGCATCGATGATATCTGTCGCAGTGAGTATTATAGCATTACGGTCTTTATCGTAAAGGTGACAGCAATACTATTGAATAATAAATTCTACTGCGAGATCGCTTGATAGAGATCAGAAAGATAAATAATGCGTCTTGAAACGTGAGGTCTATTATAATGACAACTGAAGATAGGGCAAGCACGAGGCCTGTCAAAGAGAAACAGGCTGTATCACATCATTCAATATTGAATAGGTGAATAGTGGAGAAATTGTTTCAACTCAGTGAGCAGTATTCGACATTGACAAGATTTCAGCACTTTCTTATGGAACGATTTCAAAGAGCTTCGACTAGTGTAAGTTTGGGAAATTTCACTATGACATAGAAAACATTTACCATGAGTATGAGTATGATCAAAAGCCAATAGGAAGCATTTCTGCATTCCTATTTATGATGCGAAGAAGTTGAGAAATTATCAAAATCTTACCAAAGCTAGTGCTCATGATACTAAAGGGAACCATCTTTGCGACCATCATTACTTGAGAAGGACTCATGAAGTAGAGGTGCCTTGCGATACCGTAATAAACTTTTAGCGTGACTCATATTGGCTGATGAGGGCTGCATCGTCTCATTCCGTATTCGTCGCAATATATATGTTAAAAGCTGGCCGAATAAGTCGCTGCGAAGGCTTTTTGTCGCAGGTTGTACAATTGTCGTTCTGCTGTACGTTCCTTGTCAATGTCTCCAAATACTCTCCTTAGGCGTACTTCGAACGCTTTGAGGTCGCCAAATATAGCGTTGATCTCTTCTTCTCGTACCCTTGGCTTCTTCTGTAGGTAATCCGTTCAGAAGTGGTGAAACCATGTAAATGCATTGCCTCTTAGGTAGATGAATGCAAAGAGTACCTTGTCCTCGATGAACTTGAACTGGGATGAGTGCCGCTTGACGTAAAACTCTACCTGTACTAGGTATGCTCCGAGTTTATCCCGATCGCCGTGATACAAATTCGGTGTTGGGATCTTGATCTTATCTGCGCTGAAGATGCTTGCTCCCTGGCTGGGCGTGGCTCGTCCTGACTGGCTAGACATGACTGAAAGGAATGAACGTCTCTAGTATCTTATGAAAGAGTGGTGCTCAAAGTATAATGGTTTTCCCTTTAACAACACAAGATATATACAGAGACCAAATAGTAATCGCTATTACTAGACTTGAGGTCTGAAGATAGCTGAGACAATAATATGTATTGACTACTTACATGAGTTGAGCACGAAGCTCTTTTACTAAAGGAATGACTCTCGTTATATAGACATAGGAGAATCGTTCCAAGCCTTCGTGCTCTGCATGCTCTGCGAACAAACCTCACAGAGCATGCCTGTGCTCTGTTCGCTCTGCAACAGATTGCACAGAGCATACTGCTTCGTACGCTCTGTCTGCTCTCTAAGAGGGCACACAGAGCGTTCCCTAAAGTACGCTTTACCAAGCGTGATACCGAGGCCTGACTCGGCGGAGTCCTACATGCGTATCCATATTCCATATGGTGCGGATGTCACTACTCGATTGGGCCTAGTGCCCTCTCGTAAGGCTACGTACCAAGCGATGTCTATCTGTACACAACACCTGTACAGTTACCCTAGTGTGATAACATTCTAACATGTTATGCAGTTCTCGTACTGCTGTTTTGAACTGATAACCTCGTAGTCTAGATCGAAGTCGATCATATGAAACATGAAACTCGCGCGCAATTTCGGCTCGATTAGAAGTTTCACGCGTGTTTATGACGTCAATACCTTCTGAAAACGACCTTTGATGATAGCGTAAGTAGCAGCCATGTGATTGAAATTTGGTGAAATTTTGAAGGTGGTGAAACGAAAATATGAAGATTTAGTGATGTATGGCTGGAAGTGATGCATGACCGATGAGCACTAAGCGAAGAATGCCAGAAATGGAACTCAAACACTCGTCTCGCTTAGTTCAATATATGTCTGCACTTTATCTCGTTTCGAATCTTCTGCGCCAGGAAAATATACAGGATGCCTTACATCGCAAAAGCAAAGACGCAATCGTTTGCAAGAATGAAAGATAATATACTTATCGATCGTGAGATCACGAAACATGATCTTCCATCATAACAGAGATTGCATGTATGATCCTGATACATCGATCTAAAGCTGACTAGTCTAGAAAGAATCGTATTCTTTGCCTGTCAATTTACTATTCAGAGACTTTGAGCACGTCACGTGAAGAACTGAGTTCCGCTTACCCCTTCAAAAAGCGAATCACAATCTTATTTTTGAAGAATCTGCTCGTGAGGAATGCTTCCTCAGCGACTACTTCCCCATATTCAGAAGTTGTTCACACTATCAATAACATTATTGAAAATTTCCTCACCATCTTTTGAGCTGATCGCTTTTCGTAAACAATCAGACTTCTAGCATATTCTGCATTACGTTTCATGCAGAAGTCAATGTCATTGTCGAACGTCAGACTCGTACTTCTTCAATCAACGCATGGAAAATCTTCTAGGCTAAATGATAGTTCTATATGTCGCAAACCCAGACTCGAGACTATCATTCTCAAACAACCGCATCAAATGCGTCGATTGCTTTGTCCCTCCTCGCTTACTCTTCATATACTGTCGTATACGTTGTCTTCATCGTCATTCATATCATCATCGCTGTCTTCATCATCTCCTTTCATGTCTTCATCACCATCTTCATCCTCGTCTTCACTTTCCCTTGAAGCTTCACTTCTAACCTCATCTTCATCATCGCTCTCGTACACATACACATACTCTTTGTCGTCATTGCCGTTTCCAAAATTAGCTGCATTCTCGCTCTCGCCCTCGGTTTTCACAAGCCGATGAATATGTGCCAGCAATATCTTCTCGATGGCGTTGCAGTAAATTGACGGCGCTCGATGCTCAGCCACTCTAACTGTCACCTTCAACCAATCAACTTGATTCAGAAGGAAGTCTAATACCCTCTGAAGCTCTGTCGACGAAATCTTCAAAGACGAAGTCGGCGAAGAGTAGCATAGATCAGAGAATGAGAGGGCGTAAAAGTGAGTTCTTATCCTTCGCTCGGCTTCAAGTTCCGTCGTGTGAACCAGATTATTTCATGTCTCAAGCGCAAAAGATGATCAATTCTTTGTCTCTGAAATCGTAGAATAAGAAGTCAGCGAGTAAGGAGGAAAAGAGTAGACATCTGTGAAGCTTTCGTTACCATGCGAGTTCTGCTGAGACAAGTCAGATGAAATTTGAAGATATTGACTTGGCATGTTTGTCATGTCCGAATGGTTCATGAGTACGATAAATGACTTGCTGAATGACTTTTTGAGACTTTCTGCTGACTCTTGAGAGAACTGACTGAGCTTCAGAGATCCAGCTGCATTTTAATAGATATCTACGTCATTCAATAATGACGGACCATTTCAGCAAATTTCAATCCTTCTGAATATGACGCTCTGCACTAGATTTGATCGCTCTCTACCTCAAGTTTTGACTCACGTTATACCGCTGATATATACTGCTTTATCAAAAAAGCGCTGTTCAGATCAGCTGTAACTTGAACATCGCATATGCTTGGCTAGTAGTTGAAACATGAACGATGAATCGATGATGTGTTTTGACTTTTTACAGATTCTGAGATTTACAAACTGATCACAGTCACAAAGCTATTTCTGTCTACCCGTGAAGTGAAGATCACCAGTAGAAATCATCGATCAGACGACATGAGCTTCAACTCAAAGAGCGCTTGATGGCTTGCAACGGATCTTGACCTCTTGGCCTTGAGCAAAAAAGGGTTGAAAGAAAATGACTGTGACCGATTGTTTTAGCCGAGACGCACTAGCGAGTCACACAGAAGTAGTGAGATCATTCAAGAGATCATCATCGCAGAGACTGCTGATGAGCACCTGCTTTGTATAATCTTCTCACGGCCTGAGTCGAGAAAGATAGCGAGTACTGATAGGTTCGAATCCTGCAGTTGCCAACCCATCATGCTCAAGATAACAGCGTGACTAGAACGGATTTGCGAGTTGCGACAACAATCTTGAAAGCGACTACGACTCGATCTCGGATCGTCCTTAGAACCTGACTGTTCATGCGCAGCTCAGCAAATAGGATTCCTGCAATCGCAGCTCTGTCAACATTTCTCGAACCCTCATTGAAACGACATCACCAATTTACAGAGCACATAGCAGGCACTTGGCCCAAACGAGGCACCACACAGTCACGCAATCTGAGAAAGTCGAGATCTTCGTGGTTTTTGAAGTTACGAGAGCATGGAAGGCCCGATTTGGACGATAGAGAACGTTGCTGATCACATGATTGTGATGAAGTGAGGTTCGTTGAGCCATTCCGACATAGCCGTCCGAACGAATTGCTTGAACCTCGTATAAATCAATCGATCGATCAATCATCATCGCGGAAGTCATATCACATAAAAAGACATGAGTCTTCAATAACAAAATTTCAACCATTTTTGCTTCTTCATGTTCTTCAGCTTAGGTCTCAATTCTAATTTCCATTCGTCTCGACTCAAAATTTCATGATCTCAGATCGCAGGCGAAGAAGCCTTAGACATTCGTGTTCTTCATTTCAAGTAGTATTCGCTTAGTTCAATAACACAGTGAAGGAGGGGTTCAAGCTTTGAACGTGCAAGCGAGGCAGAGCACAACTCCCGAATCAAGGATGTCGACCGTCAGACCTGAAACAGCTTGATCTCGAGATGGCAAACTCTCTAATGCACGTCAAGGCGACATAGTCGTGAATCGTAAGAACAAGAAGGTGCAGCACACATGACTGACAGTAGTAATTGCCATTTCTCTGAAGTTAAACATGCCAAAACGTGCCTTCAGACCACCTCTGTCATTGATTAAGACCCTGTTAGTATATCCTTCATTATACCTCTCTTCGCCTATCGCGAATCGCTAGATTGATCTCATATCAGTCTTCTCCTTCGTCTTCTGATCAGTCATAGAGATCCTCAGCGGTGTTCCTCTCCGTCTGAGCAGCAGCCAGAATGTTTGCATATTCTCTCGATAAAGTCAATTCAGCAGCGCTCAGTTCTCGATGGGCCTGCATTGCTCTGCGAAGAGCAGCAGTCGAGACAGTATTTTGAGGAGAAGTCGGCGAAGGCCCTCGAACTTCAGGGGCAAGCACCTCTACGAAGGGTTTATTTGAGTCTACCTCAGCGTCACCATCAGGAGGCAATCCTCTAGCCGCTTCTGGCGGCGAGTGGTCTTGAACTTCGTTGCTCTCATTTCGTGCTCGACTCTGGTCATCGATATTCATCAAATCAAGCGTTGATCGTATCCTTGAATATACAGATGCCACGTATTCGTCTTTTCTTTTGATCCCTCGTGGCATCGAGTACATGCCGATACAGCATAGTACTGCGACGCTGAATATGATAAAGACATTGCGTGAATCGCCAGGTCCTGCATTGGCATCCAAGTCGCGAGTTCACAGAAACCCAAAATATACTGTCAGCTCTGTCAAGAAAGATCCGAGAGAGATATTGATCATCGACCTTGAAGTTTCGAGAATGAGAGTCGAGACGATGAACACAAAATCAATCTTGCGTTGTTGAAGATCAAAGTTCGCAAAGTGATCTTTCATCAAGACTCTTGCCGCCTCAACATCTCTCTGGCTAGTATCTGACGTCGACGAAGCGAATGACTGTTGTAGAAATTCTTTGAGATCTTTCATATTGAAATAAGTGTCTAGACTTGATAATCAAGCTCGTAGAGCGGATGCTTCGTATAGACTGCCAATAATCCTCTGTAGAAGCACTGCGAAGAAAACGAATAATGTGCCAGAAATCAAGCTTATGACAAAGCATGCTCGAGCTACTCAATGAGTCTGACTTAGGTACGGCAAGAACAGTGCAGTGATGACGACCTGAATCACAATTGCTTTCTTCATAACATTAGAGCCGATTTTAGATAGGAATAGAAAATTCAATAGACTCATCGCAACAGAAGTCATATTGCAGTCATTGATATAAGACTTCCTGAATTTAAGTAATACATTATCATCACCATGTAGAACATACTGGTCGATATGTTTCAACTGCGAGCTCAGATCAGGCATGAGGAAGCGAATAGCATTGAGAATCAATGCTTCATGTTTCGTCCTAATGTGCGATTCAGTGACACTTTCAGGCTCTGAATTCAGATACCTGTCGATTCAATTGACGAATCCGTAATAGCTCTGACTGACTTTAAGAATCTGCAATGCTATCATGATCACACTGATAGCGCTGCTAGTGAAACTAATAGAATTCATGGTAAAAATTGTAGACGTCTCAGTACTTTTGCTAATAAGTAATCTTCGAGATCTGATGAGCGAGAATGATGATAAATATAACAAACATTTAGTAGAAGCGGGAAATTGTGCTTCGTGAAGCTGAGAATGTTATTCGTGCCTCTCACTAAGCTCTTTTCCTCGACTTCTGTTCTGGCGCCTCTCAAACTTCAACTCTGACTTTCCTTGCTTCAATTATCGCTTCCCGTTCTCTAGTTTCGACTCTTCTCGCGCTTCAACGGATTTCGCAAGATGTGATAGTCTAGAAGACACATTGACTTGGCTCGTGATTGAGTCGACGATGTGATGCACACGTGCTTTATTCTAGAACTCAGCATAGAACTGGTGTGAGCCGATAAAGGGAGCAAACATGCCGTAAGACACTATATGTCTTGAAACACTATGTCTTGAACCGCTGTGTGTCTTGAGTCACTATATGTCTGAAGACACGTGTCGTAAGACATCATACGTCTTGAGACATATGTCACGAGACACTATATGTATTGAGGCACATGTAGAAAGACATTATACGTCTTGAGACATATGTCACGAGACACTATATGTATTAAGACACATGTAGAAAGACATTATACATCTTGAGACATCATATGTATCAAGACACTCGTAGAAACACACTATATGACTTAAGATCAACGTATTAGACACTTCTACTTTTCTCTCTCTTGTACATTTAATGAAGGTCGTACAGAAATGATTTTTGAATCAATACGTATTTCATCTTCAAATACATGTGATCGATTTTCTTTGATTCTATTGTAAATATTACATCATGAGCAGTAACAAAAACTCAAGTTCTTGTTACTCAATTCTGTCATTCTGATAAATAGTATGCAATCATTCTATCGCTTCAAGAACTGATATTTCAATTTCAGCAGTTTTATTCGATCGTTCAAATAGTCACGTACAAGACTTCGTAGATCATCTCGCTGCTTATCGATCTCGAATACTAAATCACGATCAGTCTTGATACGCAAAGAGCGAATTGTACTTACTCATCATCAGCATCTTTTTCTTCTCACTCTGCATCTTTTCGTTGAATTCTTGCGCATCTTCAGCGTTTTCTTGCGCGATCTCGATATTCTCTGAATGTCTCATGTTCATCTCTGTTTGTAAAACCTTTTGCAAATCTGCGAATTCTCGATAAACAGTCTCACGTTGATCAAAAGACACTTTGTTCTTTTTCAAATAGATCGAAAAGATTGAGATGAAGAGAATCTATTCTGCGTGTCATTGAATCAAACGAAAGCATCGATGAACGTCATCTTATTCAGATTGTCGTCTTTCAAGACATTATTAAGCAGCGACTCTACTGCGAGAGCAGTCTCTGTCATTGTAAGTTTCTCATCAGTGAATTCTCAACTTCGCTTCATGCTTATCGATGTGTTGTACTTGTCAAATCACACAGATTCGAAGAGTACTAGCCTTGCGAGTCTTATAATCATGAATCAGCTGTTTCAGATACGACAAGTGTGCAGTCATCTCGAACTCAGCGACTATCAGAAGAATGCTTTCATACTCGCTCACAGAGACACTGATTTCATAAGACTCACTGAATAGTATCAAACGAGAATCAGTCGCGCCTTCGTTCTTGTTGATCTCGACGCGATACAAAAGTTCTTGTGTCAGTTCTTTACGAGATTCGATAAAAAGATTCAGTCTATTCTGCTTCTTGTGTGCTCAAGAGATCATCACGAAAGAATGACTCTGCACGAAGAATCAGAAGCTGACGAAAGAAATTCATAGATTGATGTATTGCTCAGCTTTGATCTTCAGTGATCGAGAAAGATTGATGCTAATCTTGACAATGTCATAGACGTGACTAATGAGAACTCGAACGCGATCGTGACGAAACGTCTCGCTTCGTCACAGTACACTGATGCATTGAACAACAGATGTGAAAAGAAACAGCGCAGCAGAGATATAAATGTACATGCGAGAAAAAAGCGACTTGAAGAACAGATGACGTCAGATGAAACAGACAGAAAGCGCGATCAACGCTTGATGCATACGAAGAAAGATTTCGTAGAACGATCGACGTAAGAGAGAATGCGAGAGTAGTAGAAGAACACACAGCGATGATTCGATCTGAGTATGATTAGTTAGAAACGACGATGAAAGTAGCAACAAAGATTAACTATCAGTTCAAACAGATGCTCTGATACTTTCAATGAGAAAGTGATTTAATTGATTACGATGACGAGTACGTGAAAGAGATTGAGCGTGAACGTCATCAATCTCGTCGAGCGATGAACGCGTCGATAAGAATTCAAAGATAACTCGAGAAGATCAGTTAGAAAACTAAGATGAGCGTCTGCAAAGAGCGAAATCATGTTGACGAGCGATAGATTTTCGACTTGAAGATCAGCTTTAGAGATCGTGAAAACTTGAAAGTTAAGACAGAAGACATTGATCGTGATGTAAATCAGCTGAATCAGAACGTCAATTCGACTTCACGAACTCAAAAGTCAATGACGATTCAGAAAGTACGAGTAAGTAAGATGCTTGAACGTAAGAAGAGAGATCTTTTTTCGAAATTGCACTGTACGAGAAAGAAAATTAACAATAATGAAGACAAAGAAGAAGTCGCTCGCGACAGTAACGTATATCTGAGTGACATTCATGAAGATACGAAGTCGAAGCAGTATTACAGAGAAGAGATGAAAAATCGAAGTGAATCAAAGAAGTGATAAGAAGAAAGACTGAAAAGAAAATAAAGAAATGTATCGAAATGTCAAGATTCTTTTAATACGTGAAACTGAAATTGAATAGAACTGATTGTGAGAACAAACGTTAAAAAAGTTGAGAAGAAGAAACATCAAGAATATTAGAAAAGAAGCAGAAAATGATGATTCATAAGAGCAGAGCTAAATTGTCATCATTTTCGATGATGTGCTATATTTAGAATTCATTTCGAGAAACGAAAAGAATTTCAACTCACTAAATCGACGCAAAAAGTTCAGAAACAGAGATTTTATAATTTTAAATTGACATGTCAAGATATTTGCGAATCTCTAAAAAGAATCGTCTATACTGACTTGTGAAGTCTTCACGCGAAGACTTCAGCTCAGTTCATCATTCACTCGAGTCAATTCTTTCGTCAATCACACTGAAGCAGTCGATGCTGAAAATGTTAGATTCTGATTGAAGTGACTAGATTGCAACTCATCTTCATTAGCTCGTTTATCGAAGAAGCAGACGTCGTCGTCGACAGAAATTCGACGACGTCGAAGTTGAAAGATCAACGATTCAAATTCTTGACATCGATAGCTTCGTCGTCTTTGATGCATTTCTGCATGAGTTTCATCATGATTCTACTGAGTGCTCTTACATCTCTAATACTGATTTCGTCTGACGAAGTGATCTGATGACAGCATTCTTGATTCACTGTCATGTAATGTTAACGAAGTCTTCTGTGAACTGAGATTGAGATCGACTGATTTTGACGTCTTCTTCGACGCTTAAAAGAATGTTGAAGCAACTGAGAGACTCATGCTTCATTTTCTGAAAGATAAGATAGACAAGATTCTCAAGTATTTATTGCGATTAGCACATTCTTCGTGACATCTCGTCTGTCAGATCTATCTGTTCGAGTATGACTGTTAATTCTTGCTCGTCGAAATAGAGAGAAGAAGCAACGATCTGAACAAGAGAGATGTTCATACGCTCGAGAATGACATAGAAGAATTTCTCGAAACTAAAAGATTCTAGAACGACAACGAAGTTGTCGTGTTGAATGTGATGTAACATGTGAAGCTTCTCGTGAGAGTCTGACCTCGAAAAACTTTTCACGATGACATGTTTGCGAAGAAGTTCTTTTCGAACGACAACAGTAATGAAACGATCAAGCTTGAGCTGAAAGATCTTCTTGTAGCTTTTTCACGAAGATTCGTTTTTCATTTCCTTATATTCGCGAATTTCAAGCCTCGTATCTATCTCAATTCTCTGCAAAGAGAGAAATCTTTTTCTTTTTGAATCTTTGTTTTTAGAGATCGAGTGATTCTGTTTGAGAAATTCTGAAGTGAGACATTAGTGATCTCATGATTGAACTGCAGCTGCTTATGTTTCTTCTTTTGACACTGCTGTTTCTGTCGAGCTTGCTCTTTGAGTTTCATTGTCACATTTTTCAGACTGTCAAGAAGTAAGACATAGTTTCTCTTTGAATTCGACTTCGAGTATGCAAAGAGAAGCTTCACTATCTCGCTCAATGTCTATATACGAGTCAGCTTAAGAATTACTAAGACTGCATAGCATATCAGAGATGAATCTTTTGACATCTGACTCATTTATGTCATCATCAAACGAAGATTGATCTCACGAAAAGAGGTACAGAAACACGTGATTGATAATGCGCGCGCGCATTATCAGTCACGTGATATAGATTTCGTACTGTGCAAGACAGAATTTCTTTGAATCTGATCATCAAATGATGAATCTATGTCGACGAGTTCATAACTCTCTTGTCTGTCTCTGAATTTGTCTCTGTGAGTGTATGAATTTTCTAGATCAGATATCAAAGCATGTATTTTGAGAGTTGTAAAATTTCTGCGAAAGTTCACTAATCATCAATAAGCTTGAATTTTCATCGAAAGAAGCTGAGCAGAGAACAATAAGTTCATGACTCAGTCTTGACTTCGTCTCAATGCGCAGTCACTTGAAAAGAGAATGTGAAAGAATTGCTGATCAACAGAACAAAAGTCAATGAAATTATGCATATGTCTATTAATAAAATGCTGATATTGTTCTGAATGTGTTCATTCTGCTATCGCGATCGTATGCTTCAGACAGCTCTATTTTTGCGTTTCATTCTCTGCTGTTCTTCTCACGATTCTTTCACTGTTAATCTTTTCTTCTGTAACAATCTCTGTCAAGCTCGTTGCAAAGAACGTCGAAAAGAACGACTTGTGCAAGATTCACGCTTTCAAGCAACGATTTTGCATCGCTCTTTCGACTACTAGATCGCTATGAATTCTTTCGTCAATCATGAAGAGATTCTATTCTGCTCGACGATCATTTATGAAACTGTCTTGTCACTATCATTCATATTTTGTTGTATTGAATTGATCTAGAATTCTGATTCGATTTTTCAGATAGCGCTCACAAATTACTGCATCGATTGTGCATCATCTCTGTCTCAGCTCTTATCTTTGCGTCGATCGTATTGCTGTCGCTCTTTTTTATTTCACTTTCTAGATAAAAATTCTGAAAACAATGAAGATCAGAACTGAATTTTCGAGCATTCAAAACATGAAAGATCGTGATCGATTTGTGCTTCTTTCTGTTTATAAAATTCTGGTCAGCCTCGTTGATTCAATATATCATTGTTTTTTTGATCACGTATTTCAGAAGTCTGTCATCGATGATTTCTAATTCTAACTTCAGTGTCATCGCAGCAATCAATGCGCCTTCTGAAGCGACTCAAGATAGTCAGAAAACGTCGTTGCATTCATTTATAGCGTCTCTTATCGTTTCAGCATCGACATTCGACGCTGAGATTATTCTTTTCATTTTATTAAAGAATAGACTTACGCAGTTGTAGTGAGTCTTCATCATGTTGAAGTCTATGATCATTGACTAATGAATGTCAGTCAGCCTCGAACATATCTTGTATCTGAAAAACAGCGCGCTGAAGTATTTTCTTTCGAATTATTTTTCTGAATTCTCGTTGTATTTTGAACATCAGATTGAATCATTCTTCAGAAGTTCGATCTTGATGCTTTTTTCTTTCTTCGCTATCTTCGTACACTTCTGAAAATATTTGTTTCTCTAAGTCTAATCATAATTCTCATTCTGATGTCTTTGAATCTTGTTTATGAAAAAAATGCATCAAATGAAGTTTAAGATCTGAATAGACTCAGTTGAGCAAACGTGAAACTGACACACATCAGCTTCTACTGAGCTCATCTGATAATGATCTTGATCGTGATCATCTTCGTATGTCACACAATATATGTGAAATTAATCGAGTATATTCGTATTCGACAGACGTATCTTGCATCATCAGAGCATCGTCTTCAAGCCTTCGCAAACACTATTCTTGTGATGAATATTTTCAGAAGATTCTTATTTATTTTCGTTCTGACTCGTCTCTACAACGTATTCTCTGACGAAGTACGCGTCATATGAATCAACAGAGATCTTTTCGAGCTATTCAAAAAGATTCTGAAGCGAAGAAAGATAGTCTGCACACTGAAGATCGCGAAGACGAAGCTTTTGCGATTGACGATGAAATTCACTGATGATCGAAAAGATCATGATCTTACGAAAGTCGAGATGAATGATTCAAGTCATGTGTATGTTGAAAGTGAAGAATCTCTCTGAAAATGATATCTAGGCGAAAAGAATCGCGATTACATGCGTCTTTCAATTTTCAATCTCATCTGAATGTCATCAATATCTTTCGTGAGAACAAAAGTTGATATTCTCTATTACTGTTGACAAAAGATGACTCGTTTGAACAACGAGATCGATCAGAATCAGCGAGAGTCAGAAAGATACTCTCTAATGATCTCAGCGTTTATACAATTCAACATTCAAGAGATCATGTATATGACTTGTCAATCTATCGTTCGATGTATGCTCTTGTGTTTTAGATCTCAATATCTTGAAGCTTCGTCAGTGAATGTCAAATGAAAAAACTTGTCTAAGAACTGATGAAGTCGATACACATGAACTGTTCTGATCGTTATCTTCATCATTGCACTTATTCTAGCATGATCTATTTCTGTTGCCTTCACTGATCTCGTATCTCAGATTGCTTATCTTACGACTTTGTTGTCTTGACTGCATTGAATCAATACGCTCTCGACATGACTGTTTGACTGCATTCAAGATGTTTTATCGCAGCTAATTCTGATTGCACTTATCACGCTGCTGTCATACGTATTACGCATCATCACAGAACGTCGAAATCTGCTGACGAAGATGATCGTTGAGCTTTCTCTACAGAAGTATTATTTCACTTTTTTGTTTGTACAAGTCTTTCTGACGATCTCTCTGTCTTCGAGCATCACGATCATTATTCAAGAAGTACTTCATGATCTCGATTCTGTATCGATGATGCTAGTCACAAATCTTTTCAAGACGAGCAACTACTTCTTCTCTTATCTAATGTTGCGATGCTTCTCGATAAGCGCAAGTTTCATTCTTCAAGTGAGATGACTAATCAATTGATATACTCTCGCCTCAATCATAAATACTACGTCGAGACAAAAATGAGAAAAGCAGACAGCTTTGTCTCAGATGCAGTGAAGCATTCTTTTTTCAATCTATATCAATTTAGCTTGCATCGATAAGTCGCTCTTGTATCACTCATGTATAATCTTAACATCATGTCAGAGCTTATCTACTCGATCATTGCTTCGTTAATTCTCTTGCTCAGTTTCATCATCTTTGACCTTTTTTGAGTGATGTTTCGCTACAATCTGCTTTACGTCACAGTTTTTCGATCTAATACAAGAGATCTACTCTATTCAACGACTCTGAATCAGCTGTTCACGAATGTCTACGTTTTGAAACTCTGCATGATAGATCTGTTTTTCTTAGTGCGCGACAATCATAACAGAGCAATCTGCGTCGATCAAGCTGTGATCATGATTATCGCTACAACAATGACACTTGTCTTTCAATTGATCTTGAATGACGTCGTTGCTTCACTTCTTCGATTCATGTCTCAGACTGAAATGAGAAAGAAGAAGAAAGAATCGAAGTATCATGAAACGAGAACAAGTAATCATCTTCGAAGTCTTTTACGAAAATGTTTCAATTGACTTGATCGAACGAGAGAATCAAGTTCTATCAATGAGATCTTCTTCAATATGCATAGTGAGATGAAGAATTTTACATCGAACGAACGTGATGATCTTGCTTCGCTGACATTTCAACATGAATCTCTTCGCATTCAAAGATCTGTGATATGAATTTCAGATGATTATTTCGAAATCAGTGATGATGAGATATCGCACATCAAACAACGCTATGACAATGTGAGAATCACTAATGAGCATGCAGATCTAGATGAAAAGAGAAGAGTGACAATCACGCAAATCGTCAGTGACTTTTCAGAAGTAAAATCAATGAAGCTTTAAAACTTTGCTTATCAGAGTCTAGCAAACAATTCTTTAGTTTTATTTATATGAAGCTTTTTACATTCAAGCAAGATCAAGAACATTGCTACTGTTTCAAAGTTGCATTCACTCTCAAATGAGTTCTAATCTTCTCACTTCTCTTCTTTCGATTAAGCTATTTGTAGAATGTCTTGAAGTATGTATCTTGTTCAAATAAATGAAGATTTCTTTTGTTAATCAACTGCTGAGAGTCTGATATCGTTTCGTGTAGATGAAATAAAGCATGTGACTGATATAAGAAATGAACGCATCTGTTGATCAGAGTGTTGCAGTAAAAGATATTACTGATTGACTTGTCAAATGATGTTTACGATCTAAAGCATACTGTCTACACTATCAATCTCTAATTTTCAAGATACTCTTGATCTAAAGACTTTAGTCAATGAATCTGAAAAATGATCTGAGAGTATCAATCTTCTTCATAAATTTTCTCACTCTTTAACGTCATTCGCTTATTCTTCTTTCATAGTCTTTTCAGCTCAATTTGTACGACGCAATCTGATGCATCTTTGAACTACTTCTGTGATCTCTCTCTTTCATTTACTCTCAGTATCGTGTGTGACTCGACAAGACGAGAAGAGCAGCTGAAGACTTGTCGTTGAAATGAAGATGATGCATGTGATTCTTGAGATTCTTTCGTCACGAGAGAGATGATTACAAGCTACGTTTGTTGATTACATGAGAGCAGAACAATAGATTCTTGTTCAGATTGTGTTGTTGATGCACATCTTTCTTGTGTCTGTGTAGTTCGCTCAGATATGTGAAATCTTTAACTTCTGCACATTTCGATTTCATGCATCTACAAGATCGTTCATGCTTGTGAACATGCTTTCTAATATCATCGTTAGCAAGATGATTCACGCTCAGAATCAAGAGAATTACTCACTTTCATTCACAAGTTCAATCAAACGTGATCATCTTGTCACAATTGCAATAGAGCTTGCCTTCTGCATTTTTCTAGCGACTGACGAGCGAAAGTCTGTATTCTAGACAAGCTCGCTAGATCGAGATCTGATTGTGAGCTATGTACTAGATTGCTGAAGTGCTGAGTACGAATTTTCAATACTTTTGATGTCTTGAGAATGAACAAGATTCATTCTGACTGTTCTTTGCATAAATATATTTCTGTTACGTAGCTACTTTTTGTATAATCTAGCGTTGTGAGCTTTCAGTGACTGTGTTTGTGCTAATCTTTCAAGACTTAGAATATTATCTTGTTCTTCTGAACTACTTTTTAGATCTCTCGAAGATTCAATTCTGCTCTATTTTATGAAATGAGTCTCTGACAAAAGACTTGATGACTTGCTTCAAGTTGCATGCGTGTGCGCGCGAACTCAGATGATCAATCAATACTACAGTCGATATGTGTTCTCGACTGCAGTACACGAGAAACGTCACGAATGCTCTGCGAAGCACATGATGCACAAAGGCAAAACACTTGTATTAATTGATATATGAATCATTTCAAGAAGTTCACGTTCATCTGAGATTCAAGCAAAGCTGTAAAGTAGACAATCGTTGCAAAGAAACACAGAAGTACAGAAGTATACAAGCGTGTATGAAGCACAGAAGCACAACTAGCAACAAGACAATCAAATGCTATTCAGACTTCAAGTACAGAAAGAAGTTGCAGAACAACAATAAGCGAATGAGTCATGAAAGCATTCGCTGAGCAGAAATCAACACAAACGAATCGCAACGCGATCAAATGAAACAGTTTCTTTTGCTAGATCTGTGAAGCTTCAAAAAAGAATAAAAAGATTAAGAGTATAATAAATCGCAAAAGTCATGAAGTATGAGATCAAAGAGAAAGCACATGACAATGATTTATCGATTATTAGAGACAGAGCTGAGATGATATTGAATGATTGCAGAAGACACAGCACTCATACAAGCGAGAATTTATGAACATTCACATTCAAAAGCGCAGTTAGAGAACTCGAGTTAGATCAAGAAAGAATGACATCATATGACTTCATACAAGAATGCTCTCATACGCATTCAAGAAGTGACGTTCTCTATGCATCACAAAAGAGAGCGAAAGTTCAACTTTTTTTCAAAATAAGTCATTTTCTGAACAATCTGAAATCAGAATGAAAACTTTCTATCAGATCACTTTCTTGAGACTTGCGACTTTGATAGCTGCAACTTCATTCAACTGCTCATCAACTCGTACTGTGACAGTAACTCTCGAGAATCGAAATCTCACATTAATTTCAAGTATCGTTTCAGTTACGAGTGCTTCAGACGCTGAAAGTACTGCAACTATGAATGACTCAGAGAATTACATGATGATCTCGATGATCAATATGTACGACAATCAATTGTCTCTCTTCTTTGATTCAAATGCTGATGACTTCTCTTTGATAGATAATTCTTCAGTCATCATACTTTCTGATAATGTCTTCACTCAGTATGCTTTCTCAACTGAATGAGCAGAAAGAGTATATGTGAGCTCAAATCTCAATCTCGATGACAGCAAGATTGAAGACAGCTATACGAGCTCATCTGATATCGATGTTAGCTATGTGAATGACTATTCTGTACTCATAACGTGCTCTTTCAAAGACACAGCAGTGTTCGATTGCAACGTTGATCTATTCAAGCAGTTGAATATCTCATGCAACGATCAAGTCGACGATTCTGTCTGCTTGAACTTCGCTCAGAATATTGTTAATGAACTCACTTCATCATTTTTCGCAGTCTGTGCAAGAACAGTCTACATTTATTCGAATGATAACGACGTCAATGTTAGCAATCTCAAGAGTATCTTGATTTCTTGTTGCGTTGATGCATCATGTCAAGCATTCTCACGACAATCTAAACGAAATAACACACAACATGTTGAACGTATGTGAATTAGAGACATAGAGTCACATCTTCTAGAAAGAATCATCTTCTCATCATTACTGCTTTCATTTTCGCGCAAGCTTCGACATCGTCATTACTTGTCGCGATATCGTATTCACGAATAGATCAGCAATGCAAGTAAGACGATTTCACACAGCGCATATTAGCAGCTTCTAAGAATTCGACGATGAATGCTCTCTGAATGAATTACATTGACGTGAGAAATAGCTGATTTATCATGATCATTGAAAATATATGATCTGCTTATGACTTAGATAAAATTGCGATTGAATACATTGATGATCATCGCTTTGCTTGTCGTGTGATGAGAAATTCTTCTAAATACGTCGCTTGTCAGCGTATCGTCTTAGTCTTCATGCTTTTGCACGATCTATTTATTGCTAGTTCATGCTTTCGCTTACATGTTGATGAAGATGAAAGTGTTTGATGTCATTCTTCGCTGACTCTCTGTCATTATCAGAATCTTTCTGTTTCATCATTGAAGAAGCTTGATCAATCAGTCTTTCGATTCTATGAAGCTGTCGATCTTGCAAGAAAGACGCAGAATGCAATGAAAAGACTTCGATGAGCAATATTTGATGTGCAGAGAAAGATTGACATCGAATATTGCAAGCGAGTCAGAGCATGATGTTGAAACGAAGAGTATGTAGACTGATACTAATGCAAATGAGAAAAGTCAAGAAGACAAGAATAGTAAGAATGTCACAGATGACATGTATCAAATTGTATGTCAGATCGAGTGCTCAAATAACTATCTACTTCTTTCTTGAGACGAAAAAGATTCGATGAGACTTGTTACTTCGATTCTCTCTTTTTCAAATGATCTTTTAAAACTTCACTTGAGAATAAATTGATCTTGAAGATGTACAGAATTTTATGTTTCTTTCAAGTCATCTTTCGAGATTATTGAATATTGATATGATCGTCGTCACAGTCGTATTAGTCAATCATTCATGAATATACTTTAAGTTCTAGTGTATCACGCTCAAAGTAAGTGTTTCATTATCTTTCAACATCTCAACTATACTACGAAGTTATTCTAAACAAGAGCTCGTTCATGCTTCAAATTGAAAAAGCTCATGTTTGCTTCTCTTGTTCAGACGACGAAGAAATTGACTCACGAGTGAATGTCTGTTCTTGCATATCGTAATGATCATCAACGAGCTGAAAGTCTGAACTCAAGCTTATCAACTCAACATGTTTCACTCATTTTTGATGCATTCGTTCGTCAACGCGTCAAAGTAACGTCAGCTTAATCGATTGTCTTCTATCGAAATATATCATCAAGAGAACGTGAACGTGATCATTGAATACAAGTCTTCTTTCAATGTTCATGATAAGCTGATGAACACAGCGATCATGCTCATCGTAATCTGACAAGAAGCGAAGATCGTGACTGAAAAATACTGAAAGTCGATTTCATTCTTGATAATAGAGTCGAGTGAAGACGAAGCTTATCGTTGCTCAGAGAATGAAATAGACATTCTTCAACTTCTGAAAGTAGAATGCATTTGACTCGTGCAGATCAGAATCATCTCATGACATACGTTGATGCAATACAACGAGCGAGTTGCACGTTCAAAGCAAGAAGTGAGATGAATGACAAAGATGAAGAGCGTTGTGTCATTCATCTTTCTCGAGAAATCAAAAATGAGACGAATCTTCAAGTCTATCATAAATGATCTCGAATGTTCAGTTGAACTTTGATTGCAAACTCTTGACTGACTCTGATTTGTCGATTGTCAAGTCTGACGTGAATGTTGTCTCAGAGTTTTCACTCTTGACAGACTTCGATTCAAGTAGATCTGATGCACAGATCAGCTCAGCTGCACAGCTCTTGAAAGACTCTAGATTGTTGATCTCAACGTTTGTCTCAGATGTAGTCTCGAATTTCTCACTTGTATCAAGTTTCACGTCAATAAGCTGTACTCAGTTGAATTCAATCGTGAGACTTTCAGCATTTTTGAGCATCAACATCATCGAAGAAGAATTGCGTAAGCTTGACTTGATGACAATGTCAGTCGTTGATCTCTCAGAGAGTTCTTCACACTGATCTTCAACGACTTTGCAAAAAAGTCTGAGAACTTCTGTATGTCAGCAATGACAGCACTTGAACTGACTAGCTGCTTTATCTTCATTGATCTTCTGACTCTACTGTTTTATACACTTTTCTCAAGAATGTTTTGATTGTGTTCTTTTTTGAGATGATATGTGAGAATTCAGATCAGTTTTGATACATGTAAAGTCTACAGATACTCTGATCTTATCAAGTCAATCATAAGCTATGTTGTTCAATGAAGTCTAAATTGCATTGTCAATGCTTGCTTCAAGAATGTGCGACTGAATCGTCTTCGTCTTGCTTGAACTCAAGTCTCATGTTTGCATTCGATCAAACTCAATACTCAAGATGAAAAGAAATCGATTGTCAAAAATGAGACTGTATTTACTTGCTTACAAGATTAAAGTATCAAGATAAACTACTTCATCATTCTAATCAGATATACATTTCTCAAAATCGATAGTGAAGATGCAGAGTTAATCTTTGCATATCTTCAGATATCATGATTATAATTGTAATGCATTGATTCTCTGCAATGCAGACTTTCAATGCTAGATCAATGAAGAAAGATAATCTGTCAGTAGCATTATTTTAATATTGCAAAGTCAGAGAAAAAAATCGAAAGTTTCGATTTTAAAGAGAACAAAGTCAAATCTGCTGAGATGAATCAGATCTCAAGTTTCTTATCAATTCAGTGAAGCTTGTGCTATCAATGTCAATCAACTTGTGAAACATGATCTAGAGCATGAGTTGAAGTGTGTCAAGATTGAGAGTCAAGAGAACTTCGCTATTACAAATCTATCAATCGTCTTGTCGTGCTTGATTAGCTCTTTCGTCTCTGCTCTGTTGAGCATATCAGAGACTTATTCAGATCTTCGAGAAGCGCTATACTTGTCTACGAGACTAAAGCTGCACGATCTTTGACAGAAAGATAACACAGACGAAGTGAAGTTCAAGACTCTGAATCATTCTTAACGCTCTGTGCAATCTCACATCTCTGATTTAATGTCATTAGAGAAACGACTTTGACTCAGACTGTGATTTGACTTTCATCGATGCATCTGAAAAGACAGCAAATCAACGCAGTCGAATTATATGACAGATGTACATATGAACATGTGAATCAACAATCGAATTTGAACAATCTTGCAGTCTGCAGATGAGAGAGAGCGATGCGAACTTGAACACTGAAAGACGACACAATATTTATCTATAGTAAGATACAAATTACTGTCACTGCTATTAAACGTGCAGACTTATTCATATTCTGCGTAAAATCTGTAACAGTTTACTTGTAAGAAAACTGTTCATCATTTATCATCATATTCATCACATACATCACATACATCAATGTCTAATTCAAAAGAAGAAATCAAGTTGTCACTCAAGAACGTCTTGTATCTTCGAGAATCTGAGTCTCATGAGTTTATCATTGATACTTTGTCATTTGAGATAGACAGTATATCTCATCTCTGCTGACATTATTTAACTGTTCATAGAACATCAAAATTTCTGATTCAGAATTTGCTCAAGATGATAGCTTAAATTGAATCGCAGCAATCGTTGTATTGTACTATGAATGCACACTTGAAGAGCTTTTCAATGATCTTAGTCTCACTTTATCGACACAAAGTAGTTACAGAATCAAGAGTCAAATCATCTGACAAGACGAAGTGATTTCAGATGATTGCATAAAGACGATTCTGCTTGAGAAATTGAAGTCTAAGAGTGATGACTCAATGCTTCTTCTTTCGAAGAAATACTTTCTGAAAGATCGAGTAAAGCATCATCATAGCTTAAGTATTATCATCGTATTAACAAGATTATACAGAAATACATGATTCTGATGATAGACGTCGTGAATCATAAATGAGTCTGAGATCTGAAGCAATTCTTCAAAGAATACGTTCTGTTCACTGTATCAACATCAGAAGACATGTCAGCTTCGAAGAAAACTTATATGATGAATCACTTTCGAATTGCATGTTTCGAGTCACAGAATGAATCTATTCGTCATTTCGAAGTCTTGAGTGATAGTGTGCTTGAGCTTCTGTTAGAGTATGTGCTTAGACATCTCAAGTCAGTATTGACATACAAGTACGATGAAAACGATAATGTTAAAATCATCAAGATATACAACAATGCATTTAATAATCTTATTTTTAGCATTGCAAATGAAGAAGAAAGACGATGATGACAACAACGAAGAGAATTAAATCTTGATCTTTTGAGAATCGAGATGATATTAAGTCTTGTTGATGTTGTTCTGAAGAGAGCATTTCATCATTTGTTTCAGCGAGAACATTAGCGACAAGTGAAGCAAAGATTAGAAAGTTTTGCAGTTTGCATCTGATGCTTGAGTTTTCAAGTTAAATGTTAAAGCATGAACTTTTAAGACTTGCAAGAAAGTTCACTTCTTCGTTGAGAGCAGAAGTTGAGTGAAGACAATGAATTGATGATCTCGTCTTGACTTCGTCTCAATGCACAGTCACTTCGAAAAGATTTGAAGAATTGCTGACAGACGAGAGAAAAGCGAATGCTACTATTTGATAATAAAGTCGTCACTCTAGTCGCTTGAACATAGCAAACTCTGCATGACAGTTGTAGTATGACTACTTACAGCATTCATTAGAATAATTATTGACATCAATATGAGCTGACGATCAGCTCAGATGATACTACGCAGACGAATCTCTCAACACAATACAGATCATATTTCAATCTTCGAAGATCATCATGCGCTTCAACATTCTCTTTTCTTTCTGTCTTTTTTCTTCATTCTTCGCAGTAGATCTCGTGAAGATTCACTTTCTTCAATCTGTGTAAAATGATCACTTGCAGTCTCGAATTTGATGTGTGTACTTGTTTCTTTCTTCGCTGACAGAGCTGACGTGATCGTTATTTCGAGCTTTTTCAAAATTTCAGAAATGATTGAAAGCGTCTCATCATTACTACGAAAGAGATTGAATCTGCGCTCTCAATAAATATTTGAATATTTGTCATTACGCTTCGACACAGACTCGACTGAATCAACGACATGAGCTAGAATTTGAAAGATCTTTTGATCTTCAGTGAAATTGATTAAAGATGATATCGTCGTTCAAACGAATCAGATCATATGTTTCACGATCGCTTGTATATTGTTGCAGAAGAAGTCATTCAATAGCAAAAGAAAGTTTCTCAGATAGTTTGCTTTGACTGAACAAGATTTATTGAATTCGTAAAGCAAGAGTCGTAAAAGAAATACAAAGACAGCTAAGCTTAACACAATCTGAGCAGTCGTTTTCTCAGAACAAAGATCGTGAATCAGTCTTTAATACAGTCGCTTGTCATTTTCTGATATCGTTCACGCGTGAAGTGCTCGAAGAACTCGATCGTGACAGTCAGAACTTCATATGAGAAGTAAAAGAACATCATTCTCAGAATAACTCAGAGACGAGAGCTCGTGATAAGAATGCACACTGCATTCATCAGCATTAATATTGTGAATCTTTGAGAGCTGATCATTGATCGAAACACTTGAATGTCTTTCACTTGTTGACATTCAAATTCATTCAGCACTTGTGATGAAAGACTCTTCATTGTTTATCAGCATTATTTCACTGAATAGAATTACAACTTCATATCAAGTCTGAAAAAGCAATTGACAAAAATCTACTGAGATTTGAGCTTCATTTCTGAACATCTTTGTGAATTGTCGAGCGAATTTGATTGAGATCTGTGATCTTGACAAAAATTCGTAATCTTGAGAAAGCTTTTTGTAGTTCAAAGAGATTGCATGTATTGAATTGCTGCGCGATAGACGTTTGAACTTCACAAGCAAGATCATAAAGAATCAAGTTGTTCAACGATGTAAGATCTGTTAAGTCTGAGTTGAATTTGCTTCGATCACGTGTCAAATCGTCGTCAGAGACGCAATACAGTTCGCGAAGCAACGAAAGTATTTGCAGTTCTACTTCTTCTCGATTCTTTCAATTGATGATCTGAAGATGAGAAAACAAGAAAAGCTCATGTAGATGTTTTACATCATTCATGATCTGTTGACATCAAATTTTCAGATCTCGTTGAATAAGCTCATGAGCGACAGAAGACTTGAAGTCTCTCAGCATGTTCAAGCAGATGATGAGAGTGTTTCATGCATAGACTTCTTAAAGCGTAGAAGAAGAGATCTAGAAATCATCAGCAAACTGTGCTTTGAATAGAGAATGTCGAGAATGTTGTCTCGAAGAGATAATAGAATTTCAACATCTCAAGTCAAGCAATGAAATCATTCTTTCTTGCAATTTGTCGATAGCATCACGCAGCGTCGCGATTCTCTGTAGAAGAATCTGCGTGCAGCGCATTTTCTAAGAAGCGATTCAAGATCTTCTTTCTTGCAACGAGAATATTGTATACTTCTCTCTCGCGACAGATTGATTGTGTTGAATCAACGTTCTCAATCGTTAATTGATCAGTCTTCAAAGAGATTTTGTATGACGAAGACGCGTCGTAGACAACAAGATTTCAAGAATCGTGATATTTGCATTCGATATGAAGAACAGCGATTTCGAATTTCAGAAGTCATGATTTGATGTCAAGATCATTATTCATAGTTTGAGTGATTGAGAAGTGAACAATCTTTCTAGATAAAAAGAGAAGCTGTATGACTTTCTAAGAAGATGATTAGAGCATGAATTATCATAACAGAAATAAAAAGCACTTTCATCTTTGCAGTCTCATTACTATTCTCGTCATACAGTACTTTCAGTTTATATGCATTCTCAGCGTACAGTACATCTGAAGACTCAAAGTCAACAATCTCTTGAGAAGCACTCAGTTGAAGTTCTCTCAAGATTTCGATATGAATCACGTTGTGCAACTGAGAAGACTTAGACATCATCAATGATCGAAACAAGAAGATTCTCGATTTGCAAGTGACTTTGTCTGAAACAAGATGTACATTGCACTGAAAAAAAGACAGAAAAAATCTGAAGTAATCTTTACAAGCTGCATGAGAAAGACTGCATAGTTATAAAGATGAACATATGCATTGATAATTCTTCTCAATCTGATTTGATCAGAGTCGTTGATCAGCAATTCACACAAGCACACTCAACAGAGAAAAGAAAGCGAAAGATGCTCGATCAATGATACTGAATATATGAATGTGACATCTCAGTCGAGCATGCTGAGACGCAGTCAAGAGAGAATATCGTAATGTAAGACAGCATGAAGATGTGAAAGAGAGTTCAAAAAACTTGATTAGTTTAACAACTTAGATCAAAGAGTATCTTTCTTGATTTCAATGAAATCTGTCAAAATGACACATTCTTCTGTAAATGTTTTTGCAGCATCGTCTGACTTCAAGCATTGATGTCGTTATTGACACAACATTCTAGCATGATGATAAGAGAAACTGAGAGATGACGACTCGTGCAAGTGCTAGAAAGAACGCTCGAAAGAAGACGACATCTCGTTCGAGCTTCTGCAAGAATCTTTGCACGAAACGATTTCGTGCAAAGATTCTTGCGAAGTGACTAGATTCTATCGATTATGAGCGAGCAGCGTTTCACTGATCTTATCAATATCAAAAACATGAGCAGCTCAGAGCAATTGACTCTCTTCATCATATCAGATCATCAGCAAGAGATCAATTTCGTCAAACAAAAAGTGAAATTCACACGACATGCAGTATCACAATTTCACTCAACTCATGTATTTTTGCGTGTGCATCTTTTCAGTCATTATGCTGCTATTCATCTAATCATTCATTCATTTCATGTTCAACAACATCAAGAGCAGATCTTTTTCTCATCTTTCTATGATTATTTTCTATGTTGCACACATTCGAAGTCTGTCATCACGTCGTCATTGATTGTCAAACACGTTCAGATCATCTACGACATCTATTATCAATCTGAGCAATGAGACTTCTCGCCTAAGATTTCATATGTATCAAAGAAGCATGAAGATTGTATCTCTCTCTCTAACTGACATGAGACAGAAAAGTCATATGTCGCTCTTCGAAATTGTCTTGTGAGCAGATCATAGAAGCGAGACTTGATGAGTCAAGACGTTCAACATTATCAAATCATCAGCGAAAGTCATCATCATTTGCTTCTAACCTCGTATCTATCACGACGCAAGATCATGTCGAAGCAAGATTGATTGATCATTGACTCTTGATTTATATTTAAGAAACAAGAATACTAGACGCGAGCATGATAGAAAGCAATCAGAAGCAATAGCTGTAGATTCACTATCTTCTCTTGATGATAATGCTGAATTTAACACGCTATTTCAGAATGACAAAGAGAGATCGTTCAATGATGTTAGCAACGATCGATGAATACGCTATATGCTTAGATCATCTCACGAGTTCACGTCAAATGAAATAGATGAAATATGAGAAGTAGCAAAACAGTCTGAAAATGAATTGTCATTGAAGCTTTTTCTCTCTTTCGCATGAGTGATCTTGTTGAGTACTGTGACTTTTTTCTTCAGCTACTCGTTCATATTCATTATGACTTTGATCTTAGATATTCTCGTCTTAGTCATCTGTATTTCTTTTATAGACAATTCAACTGACTTTTCTCGACTATCACGTAGTCATCATCGATCGTCATCTTTGATAGACGATGAATGAGCAGCGTGCACAGATGTTCTGTCAAAGTCGAAGACTAGAATCTTCGCGCACATTATTTCTTATTTGTTACTGTCACGTAGTAGCAAATAGAAAATAGCGTGCATGAATCAAATCTCATACAGACGAAGCTAAGACTGCAGAGATAGCGTCTTTAATGCTTTTCTTTTCAAGCTGCAAGCTCATCATCAGCACAATGATATGAAATCATACGCTGAGCTGACACTTCTGTCAGATTTTTCCTTGACAGTTAGTGTAAGAAACATTTGCAAGCAGTTCGCTTTTTCGCTCTCGATGTTGAATGTCTCTCGAATCGAGATGCAGACTTACGTCGAACGAAAAGACGTAAAGAAGAAGCAAAGACTGTGCAAAGTGAGCGAAAAAGTTTAGTACTCTGAAGACATGAATCGTCTTGATTCGCTCATAGCGTATGAAGCTCATCTACAGACATTGATGCATTAGCGCAGAGAAAAGTTTCTTTCGTGATTACTCGACAGTTTAACGCACTAACGATGTCATCGATTCATTGACTCGACAGTATTAGCACAGAAACATGTATCTCTCGCATTTCATAATCGATGTCAGTTCATAATCGTGAAAACGTCTCTCAAGATGATCGACATTAAGAAGTGAGTCTATTTGAATGATTTGAAGAGTCACGTCAGACAGAAGCTAGATCTGCAGAGTAGAAAGAAGAATGAGAGTTTTTGTACATTTGAGATGAGATTGTCTCTCATTTCTATTCTATTTCTCAGAATGAACTAAGAAAACAGATAGAAAATTTGTGAGAATGTCTATCAATTCAAGCTTCTCTTCAATTCTCAGATCAAGTGAAATGATCTAGAATCAATCATGATCGCTGCTCAAACTATGATTAACGAGAGATGTTGAAAAGAGAGTTTGAAGTTGACAGATATGAATGTCATTCTGAATGATTTGTTAAAATGAAAATTGTATCAACTGCATAAAGCGATCAAGAAGAAGAGCAATAAATTCAAAAAGCAGATTAGAAATAATATTTGCGACGAGTCAATGAGTGATTGCAAGACTAATCTCTGTGTCTGTAGCTGTCGAGTTCTTCATTCATGTCAACAATCTCTCGATCTCAACGAAATTTGATTCAGTGAAAGTTGCAGCAGAGAAAGCAGCAAGAGATGAAAAGTAATAATGATGAACATAAACTGTGACTTGCTTTGAATTGCGATTGACAGCAATGCACTTTCATCTTTCGATTATCTATTTGATTGCCTAGTTATCGCGCACTGTTCTTAGATTGTCATTGATCAAAAATCAAATCTTGTTTTACATGACTTACACACTTCACTTCACATTTCTTTGCACATGAACTAAGTGAATGCTTATCTCACTTCAGCATCTCTCTTTAAAGAATATTTGCAGAACTATCAAAGATTGTCACTTTATTCACAATCACTCTTTGTAGCGATTCTCATACTTTTCTTGCAATGAGTGTCACAACAAAGATCTTAGAGCGTGATGATGATACTAACAAGTCAACGAAGAAGAATGTAGTTATTTTTGAATACACTGACAATCTCTACGATGAGACAATGAGAGAAGAGATCAACTACTGACTTCTTAAAAGCTAGTCTGCAAAATCACAATGTGTATCAATCAAAAACATTCTCTGCTATGATTCACTAGTGAAGATGATTCTTACAGAAATAAATGAGTCATATTCAGTGTGAAAGATCGAAATGACTAGCTATCTTCATCATGCAAGCGATATAAAGCATTTTCAGTCGTCGTCAGCTGAACAAAGATCATTAAATTATGCGTATTTAAGAGATCAGTCTTGCTCGTGTATTAGTATATTTCTATCAATATAACTCGTATCACTTCTCTGACATTCATTATATACTTTTCGTGAGTCAAACTCTGTTATATGCTCTGATGATCTTGTTGACTAGATTCAGTGTTCTTTGCATTTCACGAAAGCCTGTCACAATCATGTCAAAATTGTATATTGCTATGTATCGTTCTGTGATCGATAATTACAAACATTGAGCATTATATCTTGAGAACAATTCGAAACACATCATCTACGAAGTTATTGATGAATATTCTCACTTCAAGCTTAACGTCGTCTCTGATAAATCGACATTCACAAATCAACACAGAAGAAGCATCTTTGTCTACGACGTCAATGCAATCGATATTTCAGATTTTAAAAACGCGATCTCTTTCATGAAATCTAACAATTTCATTTCTCATTGAAACTGTCAAGACTACGTGATCGAGAGTCTTAATAAGCTTGAGAAGAAGTGTGTTATTGATGAAGATGAGAAAGCATACATCAGCGCTAAGAAGCAAGTCAAGACACATTTTGAATCTCTTTGAGTGATCAGCATTGAGACAAAGCATGTTTGCAGATATGACTACTGACAAGACTGTCTTTGACTTGAGTTGAATGAATCAATCATTATTCTCTTTTCTCACGAACAGCTATCATCATTTCTGTCGTTTATTTAGAAGAAAGTTGAAAGTCGAGTTTAACTCAACAAAGCGAGCGAGTCTTAAAGCGCGAGCTGTAGATTGCTGAAGTCTATAAGAAGTTGATATCATGAAGAAATTGAAGTAGAACGCTATTTCTTTGAAGTTTGATCGTATATGCAATTCTCTTGTCGACAACTTTACTATCTCTTTTCTACTACTCGTACAAGTACATCTTAGATAGAAGACTTCATGCTAATTAAAGTCGAGCTTCATGATTAGCTGATTTCACAATAACGATCACGTGACTCATATCTCTCATCGTTTTATGCCTATTCTCTTTTTTTCTTCTTGCTCGTATTTCAGAATAATTCACATGCACTCATTGCTTTCTCGACATCTTATTGCGCTTCATCTATAATGAAATGATTGCAAGCATATGAACAGATTGACTCACAGCTGTATAGATCAGCAGTCACTAGCTTTAATGCGAAGATTCTTCGCAAGCTTCAGAACGCATTTAACGCAAATTTCGATGTCGATTTACTTTTCATATTTTCAATGAAGTATTTTGCACGTCTAAGAAGAAAGAAGCAGCAGAAAGTCGATGAATGTGCTCGTCTCATTTTTCTTCGAAACTGACAAGTATTAGAAGTCGACGTTGTTGCATCTGTCAATATCATGAGCGTTTCTATCGAGCAAGATTTCATCATCAATCATCACATGAATGAATTGACATCATCTATTGACATCGCAACGATAGTGTTCTCTTTGTCAGAGTCAGTTCAAACCCTTCTTGAGATACACACGCATATCATCAGCAATGAACACTTTCAATCTTTATCGATCAATCTTAACAACATCATCAAGATCAGCGAAATTATCTGACAGTTCAAGACATGCTGTGATCACACGATCATCAAATGCAGTGCAAATATAGTCGCAAAGATCGTACTCAGTCTTGAAAATTACACTGAATATATCAGTATGCAGTATCTTATGCAACACGCTTCAGATATTTCGACATCGAAGTCTCTGAGCTTGATGTCTTCGAACAGAACGTCTTACATATTCATGTTCTTCATTTTCGATCTGATCGTCAATCAAATATGATCTCAGCTATCTAGAGATCAAAAAGTCTCGATTAGCGATCAACTCAACGATGCACTTCTGAGACTAAGAACTTTGAATGTGTCTGACTCTGTTTCTCTTGACGATGTAGATGACGAAGAATGTAAAGACATCAAACGTCATACTCGAATTTGTCAAGAATTCGTTAAAACATGTGCAGTGTTTGAAGACTTCAAGTTCTTCAATTCACACTTTGAGAGTTTCACATACATTTTTCTTCTGCGTGATCTTTCATCAAGTTACACAGCTAAGATCGTTTTCTTGCATGAAGATCTTCGACCTGAAAATATTGTGATTCAGCCTGATCAGCATGACAATTACTTTCTCATCGAAATTCTCGACTGAAAGAAGAGCGAATTCTATTCAGATTACTTCGAATGCATCAAGATAACTAGCAACATGTCGCTCTCAGACGTGAATGATTGATATCTTTATCTATCGAGATGCGTCTCGTCAACTACGTACTCTCTGATGTGACTCGTGAATCGAGTTTGAAACATTCATATTGCTTGAGACAAATATTTCTCGAATTAGTCATTCAATTTCATCTATTGATATCTTGTAAACATGCAAAGCTGCGCTTGAATAGAGTTCAAGATACAGAAGAAAGATACGAATCGCTGAAGAACTTGAAAAAGAAATGTTTATGAGAATGAAAGAAGAGAGTCTTATCGATAGAGAAGCAAGTTGAGTGATCTTGTATAATAGAAGAAGAAATCTCGAGAATTTGCGAATTGAAACTAGAACAGCTCACAATGACATTGATGTGATCGATGAAAGCTCGAATGACTTGCTCGTACTGCTTTACAGTATTCAATTCGAGATTGATCTGTCTCTTACATCACTCAGTGATCATCGAAGCATTTTGTAGAAATTAATTTGCAGTCGCATTCTTTCGTGATTTCTGTTGTGATCTCTCTTGTGATTTCTTTGCATCTGCATTTTTGAGTTTCTTACTCTTGAAAGTATTTGATGATTGAGACAGAAGTTATGATTCATGCTTCTGTGATGATTATGATGACAGTTGAGGTTCGAACTGCTGTGATGATTGTGATGACAGTTGAGATTCGAACTGCTTTTGCAGTGCTAGCGTAGACAATCAAACAGACTTTTCTGAACTATCACGTAGTCATCATCGATCATCATCTTTGACAGTGAGCAGCGTGCACAGATGTTCTGCAGAAGTCAAATGCTGAAATTCTTGAGCGCGCTATTTCATTTTGATTACTACATTGAAGTAATCAAAGTGAAATAACGCGTACGTTCATCACTTCTGCTTTTCTTTCTTCTCAAACGATAAACACAAATGAGAAGCAAGCAGTCATCATCACTTCGCAAATAGCACATAGAACTACATGAAACGCGTACTTTGAAATCTTGTCTTCGCAATGAAGATGATATCAAGCTATTACTAGAGAACTCTCTGTTCATGCTTGAAGTTGAATGATCTCAAAGATAGCTCTGTCTGCATGCGTTCATTGCAAAGTGACTGATAAAGACAATTCTATGACTGATGATCATTCGACTTTCATCTACTTGAAGTTTCTGACGAGTGTGAAGAATTTCTAGCTTTGATGCAGTTGATGACTTTTCAAAATGATTGATAGTCGATGATTATATATGTCTATCAAATGACTGTCTCTGCACGATCTCTACGTTCTACTCTGATTATCTTCTTCGCCTTGCTCGATTGTCTTTCGAAGATTCTCATGAATAAACATTCGACTTCGTCTACTTCTTCTTCTTCGTCAGTCAATGCTGACGAAGTAAGACTCTTCATCGACTCATCTACTGATCAAATTATCAAAGTCAGAGTATTCAATAATAGAATCTTTGTCAAGTCTTTAACGCACGAGATGACATCTGAAGAGAGCGAGAATTTCGGCTGAGAGAATTTCGATGAGACAATTGAGAGTGATGAAGAGAAAGAAGATGACAACAAATTCGACATGTTTCAACGAGTTACTTCAAAGTCGAACCTGATTTCGTGATGCTTGCTGCTCATCACTCTGATACACGAGAATGATCAAGCATCAGCGCTGCAGAATGCAGCTTCGCGTTGTGCTTCAGCAATTCATCAATCTAGCACATCAAACAATTCTATTGTCTTCTCTTTGCGAAAGAACGTTCAGAGATTTCTAGAGTCGTTCATTATGATTATCTCTAATACTTATTCTTCAGTATCATTTCTTGACAGTACTCGAATCAACATGTTTTCTAAGAAGCTAACTGAGTCTCTATGAGATGATCTTCTCTGAAAACGACGGGTCAAAAGTTCGACATTCAATGTTGTCAAGCATAGACACATCGCTCACGATATTAGAAATCTTCAAAACTACTCTAGCGAAAACAGAAACTCTTGCAGTATTCATTTCGACGCTGATTCTCAAAACTATCATCAGAGAGAATGATAGATTAGCTAAATGAATGTACATAGCTGACTTATTGCTGTTATTGCGATATTTGAATAAGATGACTCACAGCATTTGCATCTCGTTTGTGAAGCGAGATCATTTTTATGCGAATTCTCTTCACAATAGAACTTCTCTTTTCGAAAGTGAATCAAGACTGAGATTTTATCTTCATGAAGCTTTCGTTCTCATTTAACAAAAACACAGATTGTCAGTTATTGCTGCACATCGTTCAGATATTGCAAGCTCACAGATTTGAAACACTATCGTCGAGTTTCAGTAAGTCATCTGAATCAGACTTTTTCAATAGAGAGAGAAAATGTCGACTATTCATCTTATTTCTTGTTAGAACTTCGACAGTCGTGAAGAGATCAAGAGCGATGCGCTCGTATGCAACAGTTGTCTTGCTTCGTCTCTGACTCAATGTTGTATTCTCGAGTGACGCGATGATCTCGTCAATGTCATGACGCAGAAAGAGAAGAGCGAATCGATCGATGCACTCGTACTTTTTACTGCCTTGTTCTATCTTTCTGCGACTCTCATGCAATCGACGAGTTCGTGATATATTTCCTATCTTCGATTGCTCAAATATGTGCGACTTAATTGATCAAAGCTGTTCGTATGATGAGCGAGAAACGATTAGCTTTTGAACGAAGTCACGAGCAGTCTCGATCAAGAGTTGCACTCGAGTCGCATCATTGATCTTGATCTCATTCGTGAAGTAAGAAAGAGCGATGTCTTCGAAAGATGGCAGGGAAGAGTTAGATAGAGTTCGCGAAGATGTGAATTTTCTAGTTGAATGTGATCTGATTTTAGAGGCTGTCGAACGTTGTTCGATCAAGTATTGACTCGAGAGAAGCGAACACAAGTAGAAAGACGTTTTCAAAGCACTAGATGAATTATCTAGCAACTGCAAAAGCTTCTGCTGATCTGTAGAAGAATCTCGAGCAAGAAATCTTCGAAAGCATGATAATAGTCGCTGAATCTTTGTCAGAATGAATCATCAGTAAGTACAACTGAACTTGTCTCTGATTGTAGAATAGAGAGAAGAGACGAATTCTCTAGAGTCGAAATCAAGGCTTTCTCAAAGTTGTTCGCTATCGTGTTCATTGTTGAAGCTCAGATTGAGCGAAAGGTAAAGAAACGTGAGACTCAAGAATTCAAATGTGTTCTCATTTTTTCAGATCAGAAATGTAATGAGCTGTGTCGAAATAAGTTTGATTTGTCAGCACAGTATAGCTGAATGTGACAGTGAAGCGACAGTACAGCGAGAATCATTCTTCTTGAAGACATTCTATTCTCGATGACAGCAGAATTTCTACGAGAATACGATGAACATACAGCAGCAGTGATAGAAGCAAGAGCTTGATGATCATACAGCAGAAAGATTACGAGATCTACAGCAGTGAGATTGATTTAGAAAGAAAGTTGAAAGAGCGAGCTTCGATTCTTGCTGACGAAACGTCGACTACAGCAGCGAGAATGTCTAGTGTATTCATATTTGTTCGCCTCGCTACTCTGTAGTCAAAGCAAGTCTCAGTCTTTCACAATGCTTGATGTTGAATTCATCTAAAGACATCAGCACTATGACAGTGATAAGTCAATGAAGTTCAATACTGATTCATTCTCATTCTCATTTCAGCGTTCTGTTCAGAATTCATGTACTCTGATACAACAATTGATATTCTTCTTCATTTTTTATTCATTTGCTATTTTCATATGCTGTGTTCATCAAGACATACATAAATCTCAAGTATTTCGCCATACTTTTCTTTCTTCTACATTCAAATTCTTCATCTTTCAACATAACATTCACTTCTATCTATACATCACATTCACTTTGTTATGATTGTATTCAACCTGATGATCAGCCCGATTATCAATCTTATTGTCAATCAATCTCGAAGTCAATCTCGTCGTCAGTCTAGCATCTGATCTAGTTATTTGACTAGGTAACATCTTAAGCCAGTGTCATCGACACAGTCTTGACAACATCAATTCTCTGTGTCGCAACACTTTTCTTTCAAAACTAGCGCTAGATTCTTAGACTTCTGCCTTCTGCTTAAATAGTTGTTGCAGTACTTTCTTTCTTCTTTAGCTTTAAACTCTCGTTATAGCTATCTCTATGCACTACATCACGACAGTGTGAATAGATTCTAGATACGATTTCAACATTATACTAAGAATTCATGAATCATATGATACTGATATCTAGATTCATTCAAGATACTCAGCGAGACGAAACGAGTCTAAAGAAATCTGTTTACCTGATGATCGATCACTTCGCAAGACTGCTTCAATGACACTCACATAGTGAGTCTGCGTTAATGACACGCATCGAGTGAGTCTGCGTCAATGACACGCATTGAGTGAGTCTGCGTCAATGACACTCATCGAGTGAGTCTGCTATCAAAAGGCAATTCAATTCTACAAAGACAAGAGACTATATACATGAGACTATAAACATACAAACATGCTTTGCTGAGAGAGAGAAGTAATGTTACGAACTGTGTCGAGTCTGCTAGAAATAAGACGTCACTTGTCTCTAGACTAAACATTTATTCAAACCTCTTTTCAGACTCTGACAAATTTACTACAAATCAGCTCAGATTCTCTCTTTGCTTCTCTATCAATATCAGATCATCAGCGATTAAATTATGATGAAAGATCACAAATATACACGAAGACGCTGATTGAAAGAAAGCGCTGAATAGACAGAGAAGCTACAAACAAAGTACATGAAATGTATGAAATGAAAAACTTTTCAAAAAATCTAATCAAGAATTCAAGACTTCTGCATTCTCGACGTTTGTTAATACAACATCAAAGTTCATGATGAATAAAATCTGTGTTGCAGACGACTGAGCAAGACAAGATCGACGATAGATCTATATCGATTACAAGACTGATGTTTGATTGCATTCAACCATGTCAAATCTGACCATGTTTTGACAAGATCTGAGTCAGTCGTTGTTCAAATGTTAGTGATATATATATATATATAAAGGCATCAAATCTTGATCAGCTATGAGTCAGGTTCAAAGAGATTCAAGAGCAAGAGAGCTCTGAAGAATGTCTATGAGTATCTCGATGAAAGATTTTTCGCTCAAGAAACAAGTGAAGTCGCAATCAAACTTGACATTGAGCAGCTCATTCGAGACAAAATAAAACACGCAGAGATAAAGCTAAAAATGACAGAAAAGCGAGCACTCAGAACAAGAATCAGAATGAAATCAGCGATTCAAGAGACAAATATGACAAAGTATGATATTCTTGAAGACAGCAGAATATTCTACAGAAAGAGCATACAGCGAAGAAAAACCATCTATTTATCTTTCTTTTTCTCAACTAGCTGTCAAGATTTTATGAGACGTCGATTATGACATGTCTGATAACTAATCTTCTATTCTCTCTCGACTTCTGACAATGAAGGTTTTTTTATTTTGACACAATACGCTCTTCAACGTATAGCTTGATCGCTCGTGCTCATATCAGAAAAGCTTGTACTTCTTTAACCTCATATAATGATCATGCTGTTGACAGACTTTTACGCATGTTGAATATCTCGATCTTACATCTTCATGATGCAATCTGCGCAGTCATTACTGACTGAGAGTTCAATGCTTCTAGAAGTGAGAGATGAAAGCAAAATAACGAGTTCATGAAAGACGTGCATAAGAAATTTAGAAATGAATCATCGTCAGTCGAAATGAGATTGAAGCTATTATCTGATAATGTGCTGAAGAATGATTATCTCATCGAGATCAAGCGAGAAGATCAAGAGTTGCATTCTCGAGAAGAAGTCATGAACATGATGCGAGTGATTCGAAGAGCTGATAGTCAAGCATCGAAAGACACTGTGTCTGAGGAAAATGCTGTTGACATAGTCGATGACGACAAGCAATCAAGCATGAGTCTTGATAATGAGATGAATCGACGAATTTTGAACGAATATCGATGAGCTCAAGCATTTCAAGAAGAGCTGAAGATGATCTTTGACATGTAAAGCTTCAACAAGAAAACTCTTATGGAAAATTCGCTTCTCAGTGTCGCTAACAGGACAAAATCAACTCGCTGATCGTCAAGAAAAGAGCAAAAGTAACTTGATTGTATGAGCTGTAATCAGAAGAATTGATGTATTCAGTATCTGATCACTTCAACTCGAATCATGCTCTTGATGTCGACAACAAGGCTCGAGGCTCAAGACAAATTCGTATTGATCGCGATGAAAAGAATGATCGACTTCGAGCTTGACTGCAATAGGTTGAGAAGTGCTATCTAAAGAAGCAATGCTTCTACCAGGCATCGAGATGCGATCAGGCATCATGAATATGCCTTGAACAAAGCCATTCAAACAGAAGACGCTGACGTGACTTTCTCTGAACGCAAGTATAAGTAGTCAGTAAATCTCTTGAGACATTCATCACTCATCAACGTCTCTTTCTATCTTTCTTGTTTGCACTTTCGTTGCATCGTCTCTCGTCTTGATGAAAGTTTTGAAGATTTTTAATATCGTGAGCGATGTATCTATGCTTGACAACATTGAATGTATATTTAAGAAGAAGCAAAGCGACTAATCAAAATTGCGTCAACATCTTCGCAAATTGTTGAAATTGTACAAGAACTGATGCGAGACTTTTGAGATTGAACGTCAGATGCAGCGAGAAGACAAACGAAAAAGATTGACACATACAGACAAGAGTCGATGATCGCGAATTATTTCTGTTTGTTTGTAGAAGAAGTCTGTATGTTCTTGATTGTATCTGAAACGTCAAAATGCAGACGTTGAAAAACTGACAGCTTATGAACTGAAGATAGAGCTGTCAGCAGCAGAGACTATCTACTCATTCAACGTAAAAGAACGTCGTCTGTTCTACAGATCATCAAAATTTGTAGACGCTATCTTGATCTGATTTAAAAAAGTCGAAAGTCTCTTTCGATCTGAGAACTTGTCAGAAGATCATGAAGAGGCTACAGAGTTGACAGCTCTATGAAGTCAACTTTCACAAAACACGTCGAGCTACAGATAATGAAGCAGTAATTTGATGAGAGCGACAAGCGCAAATCGTGATCTGTGATAGTGACATGATATACTCTACGATGCAGCGCGTCTCTCAACGTCACGAAGAATATCTCGTTCGTTCATTGTGAACAAGACAGATACAAGAATGAAAGAAGATATATGTAGAAGTACTGCTCTGATTGAAGATATTCTGTCTTGCTCAATATCTTCATATATCTACTTAATTCATGTCTTTGATCTGTACAAATTGCTGTCGACAGCAAACGATTAGTCATTCATGCGTACTCAGACTATGATCACTTCTGCGCAGTCTGTTTGAATACAACGTGATTCAATATATGATAGTCTTATACATATAGCTAATATAGGTAAATTCGCATCAGTTGCTCGAGTAATAAGAAAAGCGTTGTCAGAGAACGTCAAAATTGCTAAAGAATTCACAGCAAGTATCGATATGCATGAAGATAGAAGTACTTTTGAGCTCATACACATTTCGATTTCGTGCACACTCTAAACTTGATTAGTAATCAATACTATTTTTATTATTATTCAATCATCATTCATAGAATCAAATTGCAATTAATATAGAGAGTTGTCGATATCTATATGAAGCTTTTAAGCTATAAGAATTAATCATCAAATCGCTTAGAAGCTTTGAATTGTCTTTCAGCTCGCGTAGATCTGATTTGACTAGACTCTCTTTTCATCTTCTTAATAGCAACAAAATCAGTGAATTGCTGTACTTTCATCTCTTTAGACTTCTTCTTTTGCTCTTTCTGAAGCTCTTTAGCCTTCAGCTTTTGCTTCTGAACTAGACGTCGTTGCTTCAATTTCTTCGCCCGTAGCTTCTTTTTTCGCTTCGCTTTCTTCTTTCGTTTCGTCTTCTTTTTTTCCCGTTTCATCTTTCTTTCAGCTATTAAACGCTGTTTCTCTAGCTTTCTAAGCTCTCTTTGTTTCTTTTCTTCAGTCTTTTGAATAGCAGCTTGCTGTTTCTCTTCGATTCTTTGAATTTGACGATCATGAGTCATCTGAATCTTATTAGAACTAAAAAACATTCTCTTTGCCTCATCATTAATCTCTAAATCGTCAAATAAAGGCTTTTCACGTCGTCTGCGACTTCTTTCAATACGTACTGTTCATCGAAGATCTTCATTTTCTGCTTTTAGAAGAGCAACATCTGTAGTAAGCTTTTTCATCGTATTGTTCAACTTACGAGCTTTCGAACCAATTACTTCTTCTACAACTGACTTCATTAATCGTCGAATCTTTCTTCAATCAGCTTCTGACAATGCTGAAGAAGAAGAATGACTTGAAACAGGTCTAGCGTTCGATTTAATCTGCTCTATGATCTGTGACGAATTGAAAGACAGCAATTCTGTCTTTTCCCATTCACTTTTTATGTTGACATGCGTGAAAGCAGCTTGATATGCAGGTCAAAACAGGTCAAAGAAGTCTCTTTTTGATATTCAAGAAAGTTCTTGACTCTTAAAGATTCAGTCGTTCAGATTTTGCGAGTAGTAATTGATTAAAGAGTTGAATAAGCTCACATTCAGAGATTGAAGACGATGCGTAGAATGAGAAGAATATAAAGTCACGAGCATCTTGTTCTGCTCACATCAGTCAAGAAACTTCATGTTGATATGACTGTCATGCTCGTCAACAAATAGAAGATGATAATTTCGTGAATTTCTGACTTTTGACCTCGTATTTCGATCAAATACGATAGTGAGTCAAGAGTAGATCAATTCATCGTTGATTCAGTCAGTAGCGAAGAAAGCAAAGAAGCAGAATTGCTCTTTGAAATCATATTCAGTAAGTCAGCTGTTCTGAATATTACCTGATATCGCCTGATAAATGATCGAAGGAAATATATAGATCATATTCATGCAAATGATTGCAATCAAGATAATTCATTCTCTATTGTTGTCTTGATCAGCACTCAGCAATTTGTCACTGTCAAGATGCTTTAGACTGAAGACTCTTCGAGTCTTTTGAAGCAGTTCAAGTAGAAAGCTCTTTTCATTCATATTGTATGTGTTTTTAGAAAGAATCTTATATTCTTCGATTTTTTGCTTTATCTACCCTTATATTAGTATGAAACTAAACGAAATGAAGACACTTACTAGGTCAAAATAAAGCTGATATTGATATGCATTATCAGCTTTCTTTCGCTCTAGATCAGCTTCTTGTAGAAACTTTGACTGTAGTATATCTGAATGACGTCGAACGAACTCATAAGATCAGTTTTTGCCTGACTGTTTTTCAGATATATTATACGCAAAAACACGAATCATGACATTGAGAGAAGATATATCACGTTCGATAAGCTTGTTGATATAGCGAATAAACTCTTTTTCTTGTTGGTTCGAAAGAATTGACATCGTTTGCTTGCTTTTCTTGACGAAGACGATTATATCTCTATGTCGTCGCGACAGCGTGCTTCGATTGATATTGAATTTCTTTGCAGTTGCAGTGTAGTTAGATGACTTTTGCAAAGCTAGATCTGCAAGCGCTGTCTCAATTGAAGTCATATTGAATTTGTAATTGATTTTTGAAGAAAGATGAAAGTAGTAAAGTGAGATGTGCATGAGATCGAAACATGCATCGAGTCGAGAATACTTCTACAGCGTCGACAAAAGAATTAAATTTCCCTCAAATCTCAATATCATCAAAGTCTTTCAATTCGATAATCTCTCAGTCTAACTATCTTTCAAGACAACTTTTTCTACTTCTCTTGATCTACTTAAAGTATTCTTGAGAATAGTGTTGCATCATGCTGATGCTCGTGTATGACGCGCGTGATGTCTATAAGTCGAAGCTCACTAAAAAAACGTGCATAAATCAGTTCTTTGCAGTCATGTGAGAAGAGCTTGAGCGTGAATCATTCAACTTACAAAATCAATTTGAATCTCGAAAAGATAAAATCTGAAAAGTCGCTGTTGCAGAAGAAAGATTTCTATCAGCGATGCTCACTTAGTCATTCGTCTATGATGTGTAAAGCAGATGTTGTGATTTGTATAAATAGAGATTCACGACAATGTGACTTACATATCATCGTAGACATAATCACTGCCTCACAGAAGTTAGCAGATGTGTCTTGAAATTAAAGATGCATGTATCTCGAGATTGTCAAGATGCTCTTCTCGCTCAAGCTCATGTTCATGACAGCTTCATTTCAGTCTTCACAACTCATCAGTATGAGCGCTTTTTCGCTTGAAGAATTTTCTGAACCTCGAATAACTTTGTCAACGTCAATTTCTGCCTTGAAATTTTTGAATTTGAGATCTTCGAAGAAGTGAAACCTTGTCTGTTGAGATAATTTATCGTCGTGAATCATAGATTTGTACTCACTTTCGACCTCGATTGATTCGACGAGTCTGCAGAGCTCGAGTTCGTGTGAGAATTCATTAGCACTAGTTACGAGTATTTGATACAAAGAGTTCTCGTAGTTGCTAATTTACACTCTATAAAACATTTTGAAAGATGCTCTTTGAAGAGAGTAACTGTCATCTAACTGAAAATATGTACATCTATGAACTGCTAGACTTTGCTAACTTCATTGCAGTAGACAGTCATTGATCTAACAATCATGTGATCTAAGTCATCTGAACACAATCAATCAAAGTCTAAAAGTTGCTTCGAAAACTCATTCTAAAACTGCTTGAAATTTGCAGATTTTCTTTCAACATTTCAACGCTGCTGTTTTGCAGTTCTCTGATTTCTTGACTTCTTAGATGCTCGCTCGATTGTTTGAGTAAACGAGATGATCAATGTAACTTCTTGCAAGCTCACAGCGCTTGATTGACTATCATCTTCATTCATTAATGTGAACTCGACGTTTGATTGCTGAGAACTCTAAGATTCTGATTGTGAGAAAGAAGCTGACTGTGAGAGACTGAAATCTATATCAGGCGACAAATCATCGATAGCTGAGCAGATTCTTTTGTGATGAATTGACATTCATGTGTTGTAGACGTTCTTTGTGAACTTGTACGTTGTTCATTTGTTCTTCTCGTTCAGAGCGATGAAGTCGAATGTGTGAATGAAATGACGATAGAAGATTGTCTTATCTTTCTCGATGATAGTGTAGTGATCGTAAATTCTCATCGATCTATGATCGTGCAAGATCGAAAAGGCGAGAATTTTCTGATGAAGCTCTTTTTCGCGCTTTACAGCTTTGTAGAGCTGAACAAGAGCTCTTACGACGACGATCATGCTGTGCGCGTTCTGATGATCGACAATGTCGAGAGTCGCGACGTCACACTTCATCTCACAAGTGAAGAATGAGAAGTACATTCGATAGATTGCAACAAATAAGAAGTTTTCGAAGACGCTGTCAATGAGCGAATCGAGCTTCTTGAGCTGCTCGTCGATGAATGCAGATCTTCTGAATTCAACAGAATAGTTCGATCTTGACAGTGAACTCTTCACTGCTATGTTGTCAGTTCAGCATTCGTTGACTCTCTCAATCAGATGTTCAAGATGCGTAGCATCTAATGTCTTCAGATTCTCAGCTGAGAGTACAATGTACGAAATTATACTGCGAATCACTCGAGTCTCGTTTCTATTCTGTACTTTGTCACATGTTGCCTGAAATAGATTGTCTTGAAATAGAGAATCTTTCGAGACTGTCTGCTCTGAGTTCAGAAATGTTTTGCATCTAGCTAGACTCGTTTCTGTTACGTCTAATTTAAACTTCTTCATGTAGCTTTCTTTGCTCTCAAGCAACGTGATGTAACGTGCAGTTCGATATGAAGCACTTTTCTTCTCTCAATTCTTTTGATTGCTGAAGTCATTCAAGCTTGAATTTGACTGTTTTCAACTGAGTGAGATCGAAACTTTCCTGATGAAACATGATAGTCTAAAATCGTTCATCTTCACGTACTTGACAGTCTGAGTAGAATTTTCCATTTGTTCTTTCAGTCAGCTGCTCTGTTCAAAATCTTCTCTTATCTGACTGTCTTGTTCAAAGTATTTCTTGAATCATCTTTTGATCAGAATTCAATATTCAAGCGAATCAATGTTTTTATTCTTGATGTCACTCGCTCTTTTCTTCTTCTTCTCTTTCAGTTCTATCTCAGCAGTGCAGCTTGAAGATGAGATCAGTAGTCTCTTTGAAGAAGATTGATCTCAAATTCAAGAAGAAAGATTTTCAGCTTCTTGTTCTTCTTGCTCTCGTTTTCATTTTCGAGAGAACACAAATGATTTTGAAAGTATCTGCGAACTCTGTTGTATCTGTACTAGGTCAGAGCTGCAGCATGACAAGAGAAGTAATGAAGACACATACTTTTCTGCTCTCGAGAATGTTACTTGCTGAAGAAGAGAGAGACGTCTGTACTTTCTGAATGTAATTACTTTTGAATGTGAATTGCTTGCGAAGATTTTCTATCGCTTGTAGACGTGCACTTTTGCGAACAACTTGTTGTTTCTTGATGACTTGAGGCCGCTTTTCTACAGATAATCAGCTCAGACAATCGAAGTATGAATCTCAAATACTTCATCTTGATTCTTCGATTCTGAAGATTGACGTCGATTACTTTTGATGTTTGACTTTGCTTGATCGCAAACTATGTTGATTAGAATAAGATGACAGATTTTTATGTAGTTGCTGATATGAAACAGCAACGAGATAGTTGCAGAAACAATTGATGAAAGATGATGTGATCAACGACGCGAAAAGTCTTGACAAGATGCAAGATGCTACTTCGTCACGCTCGTCTTGTCAGCGACAGCTCATTGACAAAGCTCACGATGAGTCATAGTCACTAGTAGATGCTTCTATCAAGACAATTCACAGCGAATTTAGCAGTTACTTCATATTCTATCAAACTTGCTGTTCATCTGAATCTATGCAAATATCTAGTCTGCTTCGATACTTCTCTCAGAATTAATGACACAGTCTCGTTTGCATAATTGCTTGACGAACTAATCGTGAGTAATATCGTTTCAAGAATTGTGATTTACATTAACATAGTTGTCATAGCAGACATCAAGAATTCAACGTCTCGTCAAGCAGTAAAGACTGAAGAGACGACGATGACTCATGATGAAAACTTAAATCATCTCATTCTACTCAAGCTGATCACAAGAACCTTGATTCTCTACTCACATCAAATATGAACGATCGACGAATCGAAGATTGAGATCAAGCGACAACAAGAATATTAGATCGCGTGATCGAGAGCTGAGACATAGAGAAGTCAGCAGATGAATGAGATGATAATACACTAAAGCTGCAGACGATGTCTCGATCGTCGATCATCTGTATCATCATCTCGTCATTCTTGCTCATTTCTGTTCTCTGCAACAGCTATCTTTATACACAAGATCACTAACATGCGTTTCACTCTTCGAAAACGCTCGTGACAACATCATGACACTTTTCAACGACTTGTTTAATAACAAGAAATCAACTTATCATCTATCGTCATTATGCTGACAACAATCAGAAGTAGTCGAATTCTGCTTTGAGTAATATGTCGTTCTTATGTACTTTCAAGACTTCTATCATCGTGACATTCTTTGACATGTCTCTTCATGTTGCTTCGAACGTTAAATGCTCTCTCACATTCAAAGCAAGAACATTTAAATGACTTTTCTTCGATGTGTGAACGACTGTGAATTCTCAGACTCGAGAGTCGTAAGAATGCTTTATTGCACATTTGATAGACGTTTTCGTTCTGAGATTGATCAATAGATGCTGCAGAGAATGATGAAGAAATGTAATAATGATGATGCGAAGAATTGTCTTGATCAACTGAAGATACTTCATTCGAATTGAACGTTGACGAAGTAATGATGACTGAGATATTTGACGATGAAAACGTAGATGATAATGATCATTGTAAAGAGCACATTGACGATAATTCTAAACACTGTTGCGTCAAAGAGAGATACGAATATTTCGAGTTTGTTTCAGCAGATTGAGAGTACAAGAAAGCATGACATGACGATTCTGATGCTGAGAAAGCTAGCGACTGCTCAGATTGACGTTACTGATGAAAGTTAAGATTGTTGATTGCATTGTCGAAGTAAGTAGAAACAGACACTGAGTAATGCAAAGAACTTGCAGACGAAGAGTCATTGAGACTATTGAATCTGAAATCTGATCTTCAAAGAGTACTTGATGATAGTGCTTTTGATTCACTTATGATAGATGACACATAGTCTTGTGCTTGAAAAATCGCGATCGAGATATTTCGCTCTTGTTCTTGCTGCTGCTGCTTTTCCTCGTTCACTGTAGATATAGTGAGTTAAGAAAATGTATTTAAAAGACTAGAAAGCTTACGTTGCTGCTCGTGTTTGAGATCAGAGCTATTCATCATGTCAATCAAATTTTGAATGAAAAGCAGAGTGCACTTGCTATTAGTATTCTCAACTAGTGATGATGAACGCTGAGACAATTGAGTGTAGACAGATGACTGACTAGTGTGAGAACTTGCTGCTAAGACAGATAACATTTCTGTCGTGAAGTAGAGCAGCTGAATTTATACAAGTAATGATGTGTTGATGTGCAATAAGTATTCAATCTATTAAATGAGCAGCTGCTTACAAGATTCTTGAAGTCTATTGAGAACTTCAAAGATGCAGAATCTGAATATTCTCTTCGATTCTGATCTGATTCGTCACAGTCATGTATCTTGAATTCTCAATGTCAGAATGCACTATCGACTACGTCATCTTCTTCTGAATCGCAACTGATGTCTGCTGCATTTTCATATCAGCTTTCTGATCAAGTGATGAAAACTGAGATGATGATCGTTTCTTGATGAGCTTATGTGCTGTAGATGTTTCGTTCTCTGATTGATGATTGATGCGTCTCTCATAGAATTGATAGTCAATGTCTGAGCGATAGAATGATTGATAATTTCTTCGCTGCTGTTGAGTATTCATGTGTAATCAAATCTTGCAGATTTATCATCAATGCAGAAGAGAAATTGCTGAAACAGTTGCAACAAGCGAGATTGCATAGATGAGCTGTTGACGAAACTTCTTTCATAATCAGAAAGAAAGACAATGAAAGTGTGCAGATGAGACTGCAGAAGACAAGATTGAGCGAGACGAGAAAGATAAAAGCAGCAACATGCAGAAAACTTTTCAAGACGAGGCTGCAAGATGAACAGATTCTTTATATCAGATGCGCAGAAACATGATAGTAGCAGTCTCTTCTCTTCTTATTCGTATGTTCAAATTAGAAGATTTTAAATATCAATACGATTAGAGACGAACGACGTTGATCTTCGCAGTGACGTATTATCTACACAGCATTGACTCGAGTTTCTGCAATGATCAAATCGTTTGACGAAAATCAGAAAAACGTGCTTCTTTCATCAATCAGTCGAACGTGTGATTTGTAGTGAGCTCGAAAAGAAAAATGTGCTTTTGAAGCGTGCTCGCTGCAGTCACGAGAAGAAGACGCTGCGCTATTTCATTTTCGTGCACGAGAATTCTAGTCGTCGACCTGAGTTGTTGTGACGAGTTTTCAATAGACTTTTCTGATTTCTAGTTTCTGAAGAAATCTGCGTGTGCTGCTCATTCATCGCTCATCATATGATGACAGATAATGACTTTGTGATAGTTCAGAAAAGACTGTTTGACTGTTTACGTCAGCACTGCGAAGATTGTTCTGACTTTGATGAACAACTGCAAGACTTATCGAACGAACGCGTAGTTTTCTTTGATGAATCTTCTTCTGATGAATCTTCTTCAAAAAAACGAAAGACTTCGCACGAAGCAGAATCTCAAGAATCATCGCGCTCATCACAGCAGTTCGAACAACATCTGTCATTACAATCATCACAAGAGCATGAATCACAACTTCTGTCTCAATCATCAAATACTTTCAAGAGTAAGAAACTCAAAAATGCAGATGCAAAGAAATCATGAGAGAGATCACAACAGAAATCACGAAAGAATGCAACTGCGAATTGATTTCTACGAAATGCTTCGACGATCACTGAGTGACGTAAGAGACAGATTGATCTCGAATTGAATACTGTAGAGCAGTACGAGCAAGTCATTCGAGCTTTCATCGATCGCATCAATGTCATTGTCGAGAGACAATCATATCAGAAAGATAAACGTTTAGAGCACGAACTTGTCAACCTAGTTGAAAGATACGTCTTGCTCACTAGAGATTCTCTTACGAACGTCAAACTTCAGAAATTCTTCGTCACGTTTCGAGCTCTCATCTTGCTGTCATACTGTGAAGTTCTTAGAAAAAGAGACGTTCTTCAAGAGACTCTTGATTCAATAATTCAACATATCGACGATTGACAGTGTGATCGTCGAAGACTGCTAGACAGCGTTCTATGAATAAATGACGTTATTGTTGCTCTAGTCAGTCATGATTGAATGATTTATCGAGTCACAGAACTGTTCTTCATTGATGTGTTCTTCAAGCTCTTTACTTGCGAAGTTGAACTTATATCTATCTCAGACGCAATATTCATTATGTATCTTATTCATATTCGTGACATCGAAAACTTACAATTAATTCTTGAACATCTCAAAAAAGACGAGTTCGTAAAACATGATTACAGCAATTGTCTTGAATTCGAGTACATCATTCTCGATCTTATTGTATCTCTGCTTGATGCATGCAACATAACGATCAACAAACTCTCGTATGAATTTTCGTTCGTTAGCAAAGACAATATTGACGAGCTAGAATTGATGAAATATGCGTCGTTCTTGATTACAACTCTGATTGCGTACCAAAGTCAGTTGAGAGCATATACAAGATTCATGTTGCTTCTAAAAGCATCTTCGTCATCTTCTTAGACATTGATTTTAAGGTTCTGAGATCAAGTTTCTTTCAAAGCAAGTTCTCAGAAGTTCTTGCAAACAATTCTCAATCAAACGACGCTGTTTGCTTTAATCAGCAACTGACTCAGTCAGTCGTAATTTTCATGATTGCGTCAATCGTGACTTCTAGGTCGAAGAAACATTGCATAGAAGCGAATAGCATTTCAGCTATAAGAATGTGTCACTGAACTCATCTAAATTCGCAATCAGTCTTGAGATTGACTCAAGATGATCTCATCAAAATAAAGTTGAGCTTGTTATCGAATAGCTCTGAAAATCTGTACGACTTTTGTAAGTTTGACGTTTGTGTTTCACAATCAGTTTAACATTTTTTCAGATGTGCACTTCATTTGTGCTGATCGAACGCTTCTCAAAGATAATGCTTATCTTCAGAAGATTCTGTCAATCGCAAATCAAGACACGACTACAGAATTTGTCATGATTGCTCTTACTTCGTCTTACTACAAGAAATACTTGTCAGACGAAAGTGCTCAAAAAGAGCGAATGAAAAAATTGAAGATCGAAGTCATCACGCAAACGACGACAGCTTTGAAACGAAATGCGATAGAAAATCATGTCTTCTCTACAGACACTGTCAAAATGCTTCTGATTCATCACGTAATTCTTAATCAGAACTTACATTTTGCACACTGAACTATTTATTTGTATCAACTACAGAATTTCGTTGATCAGCAGTCAAATTTGATTATGACGAGACATTCAATATGACTAATGACTATTCTGTCGCTAAATGAGAAATATTGATTTCAGATGTTCAACTACGACTGAGTTGAATGTGATGAAAGCAACAGCTTAACAAAGATGAACGAAATTCTGAAAACATCATGAAAGATGTTATATTTTGAGTACTTAATTATAATAGCTGCTAAGATAAGTATTACAGAATGAGTAAGAATTGTAGCTGACATTCTCAATTTCTCAATACAGTGAATCACGAAAATCTTCTGTGTGATATTGAAGAATTCTGTCAGTGAGTGAACGTGACGAAAGCAAAGACGATGACGCGAATCATCTTGAAGACAGCGAAAATGTACAAGCTGACAACTAAACTATACGCGTTAGCGCGACTTTGCATGTAATGTTCTCGCTTCACTTGTCAAAATGCTCACTTATTTCAATAGATTTACTTCAAGACACGCTGACGTAAGAGAAATTTGCAATAGACTCACACACGAGCTTTATGAATTATCAGCGAGCGAAGAGAAGTATTCTGATCTTCACTCTGAATGATGCTTCTCGATAGCTTGCGCTTGCACTGAAGATTCAAAAGAGTACGCGAAAATGAATTAAATCTTAGAGAACATTGACAATGTAAATAAGTCGATAAGATTTTCATCTTCATTTTAAATTTGAAACTCACTATTATTGATAGAACGTGTCAGATCTTTCTAGACTTGTCAGATTGATATAAAAATGAAAGAATGAACAGCATTTAAGCGAAGAATGATGAGAACAAATGACAGAATATCTCGACTTGACGATGAATGAAAATTTAATATGTGTCATCTAATTGTACTGATATCAAATCTTGCTGAGCTTAGATCGCAGATTCATCTAAAATTCTGATTAATCTAGCAAGAATTCGATATCACGCTCTTGTGCACTGCTGTGATTTTCTTTGATCTGTCTTAAACTCATCTCTTCAAAAGTCGATTCTCTAGAGTATCAGAATCATTCTGTTCGCGAAGACGTCGAACTATCATGTCGTCAAAATTAGGCAGAAATTTGAATGAATGATAAGAATCATCTGTTGTCAGATAGAGTTGTCGAGTCTCAGATGTCTGATTCACGAGAGAATGTTGATAAGAGATCATAAGATCTCTATTGAATGATTAGATCTGCTCATTAATTGAGTATTTCGAACTACTTACGAGCAGATTCAGAAGTCTAGCTGTCTTTCAGCGAATTGAGACAGCATTCTTTCTAATACGTCACGATTCAATTTAATGTTTGCGAGTCTGATATTGATATTCGACTCGTCAGAATTTTCAATTCGAAAAGTATCAGTTGTGATCATTTTCAGATTCTTATGCTTCTCTGATGACATAATTTCTTCTATATGTAGATGAGTTACGACGAGATTTAGTAAATAAAATAGAACATATCACACTCTGTAACAAGAATTGACATCGATTTCATTTCACTGAATTTCGTCTCATCAAGAGACATTGTAGTCACTTCAATCTTGACGACGATAAAGAAATTTTCAAAAAACTTAATCTTCGAGCTTTTGAGTAGTTCAGAAGTTCAGAAATCGACGACGACAATGATCTTTTCAGCGATAACTTGAAAATGATCTGTTTCAACTTCTAGACAAACTTCTTCGTTGACGATGAGTCTCGTGACGTTCATGATTTTTCTTACTACACTCAAACTTGATGCTTCTTCAGCTACTGCTTCAACAGCTGAGACTGAATCAACGTAATCAATATTCTCATTTAGTCATAATTTCTTCTCGATTTTGAGCCTTGATTTTTCATGTGTTTCTATCATCTGAAACAGCTCTTGAATTGATATCATTCTGTTCTTGAGATCTTTCATTTTACTTCTATCATTGTTTTCATTGATCACTTGAATTCATGACGTTCGATGATAAAAATTGCAATAAGAAGCTACTTTCTCTCACATTCTCATCGCTTGCTCAGCAAAGACAACATAGTCTTCATCGAAGTACAACGTGCATATAATCTTGTTGATGTCTTTCGAGACTGTATATGTGACGCTATTCTCGAATCAAACAATTCGTGCATTCGATCACTTATGTTTCAGTGCAAGCGCAGTTGAAGCATCAAAACAATCTCTTTCAACAATTGCATAATCAAAGCTGTTGTTGTTCTGATTTCAGATTGAGATTGACATGACTGAATTAATGAAAAGATGAATAGAAAGAGTTGAGAGATCTCAGACTATATGCTAATTGAAAGCGAAAAGCATGAGTTGATGACGTAGCTTGAAGATCACGTGATTTGTCGCTGCTCGTTTCTACGAAAGAACTACGTCTGATCACGAAAATATGCTATTATCACTCAAGTATCTCATAGACTGATACTGAAGAGTGTGAACGAAGAGAGAGCGACTGAAGACTAGCAGACGTTGAATTCAGTGATAACACTTAATTGATTGTCAATCTCATTTTCTTTTGAACGACTGATGTATAGACGCATTCAGCAAGCATGCAGTTTCTCATCATGATTCTTAGCTGATGCTCTTTTCAGCTTTAAGTCATCATACTCTTCTGTTGCACGATGTAATTATTATCAGTTCATGCTTTTGTTTACGTGTTAGTGAAGAAGAAAGTGCACTGTGAAGTTCTTAGAAAAAGAGACATTCTTCAAGAGACTCTTGATTCGATAATTCAACATATCGACAATCAACAGTGTGATCATCGAAGACTGCTAGACAACGTTCTATGAATAAATGATGTTATTGTTGCTTTAGTCAGTCATGATTGAATGATTTATCGAATCACAGAACTGTTCTTCATTGCAGATTGATGTCAACAGTAAAGAATGAGCGAGAGAGAGAATCATTACTCTGAAGAGAGTGCGCGTTTGTCGAATCGAAATCAGTCGAAAATATGATAGCATGTTTTGAGATTCGTGACTGAGCTTAAGATAGAAAACAATTGAAAGTAATTGAAACTGACAACAAGCAGTAAATTGAACATTTCAAGCGCAACATTCAGCTCTTCTCTCTTGATCATTTCTTGTAATCAGTAAGTGTTCAAGATTGATGTCAACGACATGATCAGTCGAAGAATGAAAGCTTACTTCTTTTAGTACGAAACAAAGTCAGAATTGCAAGACGCATCAGATCTTATCACTTGCACGAAGACGTATGCTCTACGCTCAGACAATTGCAAGATTTGAGAGTCATTTTCAGTATTTATTGTGAGAAAGTGAGAAGAATCATTTGACTCATCATCTTCGATTACAGATGAAGAGATCTGTAAGAAACGAGAGTGTGATTCAAGATGTCTTCTCATTTTCACAACTAGCACAGAATTCAGTAAGAGTCGTTCAAAGTGATGCTCAAAATGAGAGCGAGATACGAGATGATCTGAATTCAAAAGCAGCAAAGAAAGATGAAGAAGATACTGCAGAATATAGAAACGAAGCAGCAGAAGAGAAAGATGACAGTGAAGTAGAGAACATTGAAGATAAAGAAGCAGATAAAGCATTATGATGACTCGAAATGAAATGAGAGTTTCTTGCTAAGATTCTCATGAAGACAGATTCAGAAACTCATTGAGATGTGATTTATTAGATAGCAATGAGAAAAAACAATCACTCTCACTTCAGATTGAATGATCTTTCGATCGAATGATTTTCGCTATGATTTCAAGTCTCTGCATATATCAGAAGATTATTACATATGTATAGAATATTGATCTCATGCAAGCACAACTACGAAACAATGACAGTCTTCAGATCGCATAGTTTTACAAGACAAGCGCGTAGTTACGTAATCATTTCTAATTAGCAACGCAGTTGCTTCTACTGACTGATTTTAATTTCTTTTTCTTTAGCGTGCTTAAATCTTAATCTTAAATCTTAATTTCTCTCTTTGTAAAAATATTGACTCTTTTATCGAAAAGTCAAATCTATTACAGTTAATCATTCAAAGTTAAATCTATTACAGTTAGAAAGTCAAAGTTAAATTTATTACAGTTAATCATGAAATCTTGAATGTTCGACTTGTCTATTTCGCTTCATGTTTACACTGCTTCACTTCGTTCTTGATCGCTAACAGCGTGTTTTTACCTTCTGCAATATGTCTTCTATATCTTCTAACAGCTATTTAAATAATAAACGTCAGAGCAATGCTTGAAAGACTGATGCTGTCGTCGCACGTCACAGACAGCTCGCGTTTCAGATTCATCGAAACTCTTCTGCTCAATCTTCTTCTTCTGCTCATCTCTCTTCTTCGAAAATAATGCTGCAAGAACGCGATTTCAATACGAACGTGATTCAAAGAAAAGAGAAATATCGCTCATCATTGATAGAGAATTTTCGAGCAGAGTTCATGAGTGTCGATCGACATCTTCTGAGAATACTGTCTATCATTGATAGAGATTTTGATAGAGGTTTCCCGAGCATGGCTGGTCGGCACCTTCTGAAGAAACTGCCTACCAGTGGTAGAGACTTCTCGAGCATGACTCATGAATGCTGCTCAACATCTTCTGGAAATATTGACTACTAATTATTTTCTCAAGAGCACAGAACTTGAATTGATCAGTGATGACATTCTTGCAGATCACATGAGGCTCGAAAAGATACTTAAAATGACTGCTTTGATGATTGCAGATTCTCATTCAGCTAGCTCATTGTTTCATACAATTCTGATCGTAGCTCATCATTGATAGAGATTTCTATCAATCAGCACCTTCTGAGAATATTGACTACTACTGGTGAAGATTTCCCGAGCAAAGCTCATGAGCGCTGATCGACATCTTCTGAAGATACTGCCTATTATTGATAGATCTTTCTCGAGCAGAGTTTCACGACATCATTGATTTGCATCTTCAGAATTCACGAGAATATTGACTGACACTGATAGAGATTTCTCGAGCGAAGTTTTCTTCTCCTTCGTCACCTTTTACCTTTCAGATACACGAGAAAATACTCTTCTACAGCGAGACATATCTATCTATCTATCTATTTATTCATCTGTATCTAGTCTATCTTCTAGATCTACTCATCTACTAGATTTATCGTTGCATATGTTCATGATCGATTAAATATTGAGAACGTTAATGAAACTACTTAATAAGTTCGTAAGTTCTGAGTCAGCAAAGACTGAAAACTGCGATGCTTTTCATTGATAACAGACTTGCTCGAGCAGTCAACGAATCTAGTAATGATATTTACTGTTGACATTCTCTTCATCTGCTGCAGTTCTGCTTCATTTCTAGACATCTTTCTCGCTATAACACTCTGTTTAACATAATTTTGACACGTCGCTTCAATTTGATACGATACATCGTGATTGAGCTCGTGACTCGAGCAGTGAGATGAATGTCTCTAGTGCCTCGTCATTTATAGGCAGTGTGAGCTATTCAAGATAACGTCTCTCAGAAAAACTCTTCTGAGACAGTGCAAGATGATGTCTCATGCAGCTTGAATGAGTCGATATTGAATCATAGAAGACAAACAACGTCAGATCTTCTGAAATAATGAGCTCGAAAGTTCTCTTCTGAAGATATGATTGACAGCGATTTTGAAAGCTTCTCTTAGACATTTAGTACAAGAAGTGACTACAACAACTTTCTTCTCGTTCTTTATTGCATTATTTTAATTCAATATGCAGCAGATTCAAGCTCTAAAATAGTTAACAAATCTTGAAATATGCTCTTGTCTTCGCTTGCTTTTCTGTTCTTCATTGACGATCAATCAATTTTGCAAATCAATCTCTTCATCTTCTTTCACGCTGCAGCTGAGTCTTTGACAACGAAGAGACTGCGTGCTTGCTTGACGCAAAGACATGAGCATACACACATTCACGATGTGATTACGAACAAATGCACGATCATTGATCTTTGTTCGTTCGAGTCGATCTATCTCGTTTACGTTCATGCTGTTCTTGATCTTTTGCCTCAAACTTCTTCAACAATCTCTGTGCACTTCTCAATTCACTGCTAAGCAATCATGTATCTTTTCAACGTACTCTGTATTTCGTTTCTAATTCGATCGCTCTCTTCTCAAGAATCTTCGTAATTTCTCACTTCTGCTTCTTCATCTCTGCTGAATCATCAGAATTCTGATGTTGCTCGATGACAAGTGATCTGATGACGATAGTGCTGACGAATTTGACGATGACTGACGTTCTCTCATTGTGAACATTTGCATGAACAGATCGTCTTTCATGATTCTCGAATGAAGTGATGCTAGAAGAGAATAGACGATCAAAAGACTCAGCGATTGCATTAGAACTTGAGCAATGATGTGTCGTTGACTCTTTTGTTGAACAAAGTGCGTTGAGCTGAGTGTCTGCAGTATCAATCTCAGACATAATGCTTGCTATCTCAGCAAAAGTGCTCTTGTCGTCAGTCTTGATGTTCTCGTTCTGCATCACGAACGAGTTATCTGTGAAATGTCAGACATCGTTTTACTCTTGTATTAAAGATTCACGTTCTGTTCTATCTTGACTTTCATTAAGCTCACTCGATCGATTTGAGCTTGCGATATTCTTGTGATCTTGAAGCGCTCAATTATAGTAAAATTCAAGTTCAGATGAAACTTTGAATACAGATTGTAGAGTCGCTTTCTTCGATCTTCTATGCTTCTTCAATGAAGAGAAATCATGATCATTGATGTCGATTCTGTTCTCATCAATATCGTCGATCACGATCAAGTCTTCTAGAATTATCAGACGTGCTCACAACAATGAAGACATGCGCACTGATCTGAATGCTTAGTCTGTGTCTCACGCTTGAAGTTGAGCTCACTCAGTTTCGAAAAAGTCAATATCTGCTTGCTCAGTAGCTTGAAGAGCATTCTAGTCAACATGATGTCTGAATTCTTGTTTCACTCATCATTAGATTCAAAGATTGATTTGATAAATGACTTATTGATTTCGATATTATTGAGAACTTCAAGTGACTGTTCTGTAAGATTGTTAGACACGTCGAAGTTGAAGTGAATATAGTCTTATCATGAATCTTGACTCTGCTGTCTTCATTCATATTGACTGTGTTTGTTTTGCGCTTGAGAGAATCTCAAATCTTCAATGTGATCGTTGCAATCATAGACTCGTCATTGATAGAGAACATTGAATTCGATATTCTCGATAAAGAACTCTGCTTCATTGATGATTGTGTGACATCTTCACAAAGCTAAGATTTCTCTGAAGCTAATGAGGCTGCACAGACTCTGAGAAGGCGAAGAAAGTCATCAATGTCGAAGAATTCATCATCAAACAGAGCTTGATCAATCTTCTTCAATGAAAAAGATGTGTTCTTCTTGATTTCGAATGAAAGATTGCGAGAATTTTCGAAAGACTCGATGAATGAAAGACAAAGATCTTTCTCATTAGTGATGTCACTGTCGTCATCGTCTCGATTGTTTTCAGCTTTTTTTCAGTTTTCTGCATTCATTAGATGAATTTCTCATGACGCTGAGTTCTAAAAATACCTTCATTCTCGACTCTGATTTCTTCAGTCAGCTTGCTTTGAAGCTGAGATTCAATCTCATAATTCGTCTTGAAAGATTTATCTCACTTGTCACGCTGTAAGATTGCATCGCGTCTTTCGTCAGCACTACTTCAAGTTGATGACTTTAGACTGAGACATGAGCTCGTGATTGACGATGATCGATAGAAGTGAATGAAGATCATGTCAACGACAGTCATTGTAGAATAAAATTGCGAGAGAATCTTGTAAGTAAGAAAACGATGAAAATCGCTATCTGTTCTAAAGAAGAGCGCAAGATGAATTATATGTCGTGACTCATTAGTCGCTCTCTGTACGAGATACACTCAATCTCATTGCGAGTCACATCATCTCTATGCTGTCTCTCTGAATCTTCGTAAGTCTTCTCTTGACTGCACGCAATTCTCAAGAATTGCTCAGTCTTCAATGATTTCTTTTTTCTCTTCTCTGTTCTCTTGTCATTAAATTCACATGCAATATTTCTTGACAGAATGTGTATTCAAAAGTCTTCTCTGTAGCAGTCAGCTGATATCTTCAGAAATCACATCTCACAGAATGTCTTGTAGAATGTCTTGCAGAACATTAAGAAGCATTCAGACTGCGCGAATTGTTTTCTCTAAAGCTGATCGTCGATGATTCATCAAGATTTCATGACTCAGCATCGACACGACTGAGACAATCTCTTCATGAGCTGAGAAATTTTCGATGCAGATGACAAGAATGAAGAGTGTTCGACAAGATGATACAGAACGACACAGAAAAATGTCATCTCTTCAACAGCTCAGAGTTTCAATTCAGACAGTGCTGCACAGTGCACATGCATATTCTCTCAATCAAGTCGCTGTCACGTCAGCATCAACTGATGCTTGAAACTCAGTCAAGCTGAACTAGACGAGACTGCTCAATTGTCGTAAGTCAGACTTTGACAGAAAATGTCATCAGATCGCTAGCAACAGCATCACGTCATTCATTCGTCGACGACACAGTAGAAAAAACGCTCAAAGTGATGTGAGATATTTATTCAATTGATCTCGATGCACAGACGATAGCTCTGAGCAGACTTCACCTTGCTTGCGCTCTTGTCATGACGATGATGATCACTCAACACTTCGTGAACAATAATTGTCACGTTAATGAAGCGAGAAACAGAAGATCAGCTATGAGCAGAAAACAGAAGAACGCTGAGAGAGAAAGACAGAAAGATCGAGCATCACTCTAGAAGATGCAGATGAGAAACGCGAAGAACAGCGATTCAAGAAGTCAAGAGAAAAAGTGCGCGTCTTCAAACAGAGTCAATAAAATCGATCATCGCAAAGATGAGACTTCTTTCAGATGCAAGTTGAGATTCAAGCAAAGAATCATGAGACGAAAACGAGAAGTCGACAAAAAGCTCAGGCGAAAGAGACAAAGAAAATGAGAAGAAATGTTGAAAGTTGAAGAAAAACGAGCAAATATTTATGATCTGAAAAAGCGACGATGAGCTGTGTCAACGCGCTTTGCTCGATTCGAGAAGATGTCAAACTCAGCATGATAAACATCTGAAAGTAAATTACAAAATAAATAATATAATGTTTTTAAATTTTAGAAACATCACAATCTCAAAATCATTAAAGAAACTAAATGAAAAGATGTTAAAACTTTTCAAGATTCTCATTAAAATTAAACAGAAATATCAATTGAAACTGTCATTGATAATGAAGATTCACTTTAAGTCATTTTAAATTTATTGCAATTGAGTTCAAAAGACTCACTAAAAAAACAATGTAATAAATTATTAAATTTTATAATTGTTAAAGATAAAGATAAATAAAAAGTGAAGAACATTTTAAACTTTAAACATTATAAATAAAATAAATGACTTTAGTATTATATTATTTAAAAAGAAAATAATGTTAATTTATATTGATTTAATGAAAATAAAAATGAATTTAAAGATTGTTAAAACATTATGAATGACTTTTATAAATATTATTCTATCAAGTCAAGATAGAAAAATTTAACAGCAAAGTTTGACTGAAGCAATAAAATTATTGTCTGATAAGAAAAAAGATAATGTTAAGAGCATGCAGCATGCACTCTTTAGTTAATTGAACATAAATTATATTAATTTATCATGAATTAAAACAAAGTTGATGTTAATATGCTAATAATTTAGAGTGTCTTTATGAGTAAAACTTACAACATGTTCTTTACATCTTTTTTTTAACTTTAAACTTCTGATTAAAATATATTTATATGATTTACTTTATGCTAATTTATAACAATTTTCAGTTTATTGTAATTTGTTTGAATATTACTTCTGAAATTTGATCAAAACTTTCTTGAGATCTGTCAAAAAGAATTATCAATATAATATTACTTATTATTATAATTTAATTTAATTTAATTGATTTAACTTCGTATTAAAGTTAATTTTAATAATATTTAAAGTTTAAAATATTATCTTTGTATTAATGATTTTTACTTTCAATTATTAAAGATTGTGAAAATTTTATTTATTGTTTAAGTAACAAGTTTTAATAACAAGAATATAGCAGTTTTGAACTAAAGATTAAATAAAGTAACTTGCTGTTTTTGAATATAAAAAAATAATAGAAAATTTCTATACAAGCAGTAATTTGATAGAATTTTATCTACTTATCTTTCAGATTCTTATATAATCAAGTTATGTTGATATTTCTAAAAGATAATTATACTTAGTCATTAACTTTATAAACTATGTTTTAATGATGTTTATTAACTTACTTCTTTGTAAACTTCTTAATCTTTTATAATTATTAATAATAAAAAATAAAAGATTCTTTTATTTTAACTATGATAGTATAAAAATCTTCTTAAGTTATTGTATAAAAAGTTATGTTTCAGTTAATTTTTATTCATAAGTGAATTTTTTTGTGAAAATCAAAAAGAAACATTAAGATAATTAAAGAAATATTGTTATTATTACTAAATTTTATTATTAAACTTTACTTAGTTCAATTATTTTGCATATAACTGCAATAAATTCTTAGATCACATCTAATATTTTGATTAACTTATTTCAATTAATTATTTATTTTAAACATAATATACAATTAATAAATAGAATTTTATTTATAGTTGTTTATAGAAACTTTGTTAGAAAGTGAAAATAAATTAAAAATCTCTGTCAAAAATAATAAAGTTAAGTAAATTATAAAGTCAATAAATATTTTACAGTAGAAATTAAACTATTTTCTTGATTAAGATTGTTTTATCTTTTCAAAAATAGAAAACGTAATGATGTTTCTTAATAAGATAGTAAATAATGTTGTAAATTACATTAAAGTCTTTAAATAAAAAAAGTTAAATAATAAACATGTTATATTAATAAGTTAAAATAATAATAAAAATGTGTATAAAAGATTTACTCATCAACAAAATAATAATAATAATAATAATAATAATAATAATTCATACATTCTTATGACATTGATTAAATTGATTCATGAGAAAAATCTATGCTATATGTGTTAAGTGAACAAAACTCTCTGAGATAAAAAATTGCTCACTATCTATGTGACTGCTACATGCAGTTGAAATGATAAAGCTGAAACTATGTATCAAATTTGTTCATGATGATTACACATTAAAAAATAAGTGCTCTTGTCATTTTAAACTGCTTCAAAAACTTCATTTTTATCAACATTCTTGCTATTATCTTGAAACTCTTCGTGATTGCAATGATGATTTGATAGTTCATGAAGTTGATATTTCATAGCATAATTGATTGAAGATGTGTTCAGTTTAAGCAGTGCATCAAAACATGCTTGATGATGTTAGAAATCAGCATAGAGCGAGTCATATGAGTGTAATGTAACGAGTATATAAATGCTAAGAAAGAAAAGTATCTAGAAGGGAAGAATCGACTATCTATATGACTCAGAAGAACATAAGCTAATCCTGAATAGAGTTGACTTCGAAACAACTCAATAGTCTAGTGACGAGCGATCGACGATAGCCAGAAACATAGTCATCAACATAGTCATCAACATAGCTATCAACATAGATGCGTAGCTAGAATCGTAACAGATGATCTGATGATTTCATTTACAATTGCATCAAAGACTATTCACTCTTGATATATTTTTTAAATGCAGATAAACATTGAATTCTATGCATTCAATTTTGATATAAATTGCAAGCATACTTTCAATCTTCTGAAAATCATTGTGCATTCTTACTGACTTCTTGAATAAATGAAATCTTTGAGCAAAGATTACATTAATGTCTGCTATGCATTTCTTGTAGTTTTCTCATTGAAGATTTCATTGATTTCTGTGAAACTGTGCAATTGCATGTTCATTCATTGAGATCAACATTGAGACATTATATCATCTACATTTAGACTGTATTTTTACTTCTTCACATATTGAAACATTTAAAAACATTATCTTTTTGAAGATTGAAAAGCAAAAAATGAGTTGATTAGTTTTTATCAGATGTGCATATATGATCTTGCATGCTTTTTAAGTCTTTTGCATTTTGTCATCAATTCAACTGCGTAGCGTAGTCTGATTCTGCAGTTTGTTCAGATGAACATGAAGTGAAGAAATATACATTTCAACTTTCAACATTTCAATGTTCACTTTCTTGAAAACATCTGTCACATGATGTAACATCTGATTTTGAAAAACTTTTAATCTTTATTTCATGTTCAAAAATTCTTCTTCTTTATTGCATTAATGTCATATCAATGTTTTAAACATTATTTTCAATCTTATTACTGTTGAGTAGATCTGTCTTGCTTTTGCAAATGTAGTTTCTTAAGTGAAGATTTCAAGTCAATTAAACATCAGCATCTTAATGATGTGATTTGCTTTTATTTGATGAAGATGCAAATCTCATCATAGTTTTATGTTCAATTATACTTTGAGAACTTATATGTTTAATTTCAACTTTATTATCAAGTTTTTTATGCATAAACTGACTGTCATGTTGAATCTTTTTGACTTACAAGTGAAGTGTATGAATTTGTATTTCTTTGAAGCAAACGTTGCATCATGAGTTTGAGCTCACTTTAAACAGATGTCATGTGCTCAACTTAATGTTTCACAGATTGATTTTATGATTTTGTTATAAATCAGAATATTGATGTCATTTATGAAGTTAAACACTTCAATTTTGATTTCTAGAACTTTGCATTTTTTAATTAAGCTTACATTAAAAAATAGAAAGAGAATCAATGATATGAAAGATCTTTGTGATATATCAACATTTATTCAATGCATTGCGTTGATTTATTCATTGAACATCAGTAATGACTCTCTGTCTTTAAGAAAGCTGCAAGTTCAATTGACTATATAGTTTAAAGTTTTTCTCATTCTCAGTATATGCAGAAGTTTGATGTGTAAGACATGATTAAACATTTCGATAACATTTAAACTGAGCATGAAAATCACATACTTAATTTTGCAGTCTCATATTGCATGTACTTGATCTATTAGTAGATTCAGCGCTGAGATCATGAATTACTTGCATCTCGCTCTCATTTGAGCATTTGAAAGCATGTAATGAGTCTCAGCAATGTCACTTAATCTCTTGATCATAATTGATTTCAGAGCTTTACTCATAATGTTTAACAAAGCAATAAATCGATATATTTTTAAATCAATATAATCATTCTTCTTTAATTTATATAATACTATCATTTAAGTCTTTTTAAACTACTTTGAATGATACTTATGAATTACACATGCATTAAACAGACTGATTAGTATTGAAGTCAGTTTCATTAAGCTCACTTGAAGCACTTTATTTGAAATTTCAAATGCATCTGATGCTTTGTTGACTTTTATTTATTGAATCATTTATCTCATCTCATTCTGTAATAAAGTTGAATTGAATTATATTATCAGCAATATAAATGATTTTGAAATATTGCTGATGTTTATCTGAAAAAATGATGAAAAGAACTTCTTTCATAATACTTCTGTTTTTTCTTCAAATGAGTCTGCTATATAAATGAAATCATCATTTCTTAATGATGAAAATTGCAAAAGTTTTTTGAATAGCTGACTTTTAATTCTGACTCATTTTGCAAAGCATCAAATCAACTTTAATTCATTGTTTAACTTATGCATTTGTGATCTAAAATGTAAAAGTTTTATTTCTTTAATGATCTTATTCTTGTGATCATTGTATTTCAAATAATCATTTCATGTTTTTAGAGTGCTTTGCATTTTTCAGATGATTCATAGTCATTGCAACTCTGTTACTACTTTTAAGCAGCTCTGATTTTAAAAGTCTCATACATAATTTGATGACTTTGCTCAGAAAGTAGACTTCTTGATGACTTTTTGTAGCATATAAGTGATCTTTGCAACTCTGTCATTTATCGCTGTCTTGTCATTCAATGAATGATTAGTGAAAAAATGTATTCTTAGATAAATGTTTAGTGCTTTCATGTTCATTTTCTTTCATAATCAATGAATTATGAGCTGCATAAAGAATGTATATAAACATAACTTCATGATAATTGAAAGATGATCAGATCTTTGATGCAGATTTATTCTTATCTTGCATTTGTATATCATGAATCATACTTTCTTACTGTCAAATGTTAAATTTATTGTCATGAGTTGATTGTAAATCTTTTTAGTAATTGTGTCTGACTCAAACAGTAATTTTAATCTTATATTCATAATAATGTTTAATAAAGCATCAGTCACTGTGTAATGAATAAAGCATCTTCTGTCTTCTCAATGTGAATGATGCAGATTGAAATCTTCTACAATTAATTATTCACAGTTCTCTTTGATTAGTTCATTCAGATGAGAAATAGTAAATGATTCTTTTATAAAGATGATAAACAATGAGCATGAATTGTAGATGTTTATAAGTTGTAGCATCTGCACTTCATTTTCTGAGTTGCTAATTTGTATCTTGATTAAACAAATGTTCAATTTAATAATTTTCATCATTTATTAATTAAATTTTAAATGCTTATTGACATAAATGTATATTCTTGCTTGAAATGTTGAATCTTTCATTAAATGAAAGAAGTTGTGAATTAAGCTAAATGATTATAAAGTGTTGATGTTATGATCTTGTTTCTGAATAACTATTACATTGAATTCATGAACTTCTCTGTTTATCAAAAATGATTTCTGAATTTTCAATAACTTTTTGATGTTATATTATAGAATTCGCAGAAAGAATTGCTTCATCATAGCATTATTTATAGCTGTTGTTGACTCTGCGCTGAAATGATTTTTCATATACTTTCAGTTCTTGAAAGTCTTTTGCATTTTCTGATTTGATGCTTTTATATCTGTTCAGATGTCATGTCTTTTGAATCATTAATTACATTTGAGAAGCAATCAATTCATCTCTTCTTGACTTTTATCACTTATCATGTTGATTCATTAATGTTTCAACTGCTTATCATTATTAAGACATTCATTGAACTTGATGAATTCATTGAATTCAAGAGATTCATTGAATTCAAGAAGTTCAGAAAGAAAGAAGAGAAGAATGAGTGATTGTTTTTTGATATTACAAAATATTTGATCAATTTATTTTGAAAGATTTCTTTCAATTGCTTTATCTGCAGTTTTCACTTGAGACATGAACATCTTCAAAATTCATGACTATCATTGCAGTTCACACATCATCTTTTATTCATCAACACAACACGTTTTTCAATGTGATGCTTGTCTGTGCATTTGAAGCAACGCTTTTTATTTTTGCAGAATTTAATCATATGATCAAAATTGAAACATTTATAACATTGCATGATATAACAGTTTCTTTTAAACAGCTTGCATGAGCATTCTTGATATGAATTTAGCATGCTCATGTTTAGCAGTTAATTCATTATCATTTCAATCACAATTTTTACAATGAATGATAAATGAATCTTCTTACTTTTAATTATTCTTTTTGATTAAGTTATTCTTAGCATTTTTAGATCTTCATGAAATCTTTCATTGTCTTTTATCAGTTTTTTGATGATCATTTTCTGATTATTCATGTTCAATGTGATGTATACATCATATGCTAATATCATGAAGCTTCTTTGCATTACATGCGCTGAGTTTGCAATTTTCTTCGCTCACATCTGAGATTTTTCTAGAACTGCTTAAACTTTCAAGCTCATCATATGAAGTGCAATGTTTTTGCTTTCAAACTTGTGAAGTGATATAATTAAATTTTATTGCATCATTGACATGCTTGTGATTTCTTGAAAGATCTGATCAATCGACTTCTTTTGTATCTTTTTCATCTTTTTTCTTTTCATTATTTTCATCAGAATCTTATGTTTTTTGCAAAATAATGATGAATCATCTTTAAATCATTGTTTCTTTATTGATGTTTCTTCTTTTACTACATCAATTCATGATGATGTTTTAAATATGAGATGTGTATTTTCTTACATTTGTAACTGTTTATTAAGAAGCTGTATGAATGTTTTTAACTTCTGTACATTTTTTGTGATGAATGCATCTTGATTTTCAATCTTCTTTTCTGAAACATTTTGAAAACATCAAATCAGTTTCAGAATTACTTCTTTTCATGAATAATCTTTGCTCTTCTCTTTCTTTAACATTAATGTTTATGTTAATAAATTTATGATGTTAATAATGTTCATTTCATTATTGCATGAATGTTTAAACTTTGCATCACTGCTTCTTTGTGATGAGTCAATGCTGCTTGCAATCATCATTGAATCAGCATTACTGCTGCTTATGCAATTCATCATCATTTATTCATTTACTTGATTCTTGTTCTTTCATTTATAATACTCTTTTCAAAAATTCATTTTACGCGCGTTGTGATTGTTTCAGCAAAATAATATTAAATTATAATAATTAAAAAATTATTAATAAAGATTAATTGAAGATGAACGCGTAAAAGATTAATTATAATATTTAAATAATTTCAATATTTAAAAAACGTAAAAACATAATGATAATAATTCATCATATAAGTAAAAAAACATGAAAATAATATTATACATAATTTTTTAATTCTTTATATAAAAAATAAACGCGTTTATAAAAAAAACAAAGATGAATAATAATGTTTTTATAAAGCTTTAAAGTATAAATAAAAAGATTAACGATTTTATAAAACGCGTTAAGTATAAAGAAAAAAAATGAGAAATTCATAAAGCTTTTCTTATATGCGATGATAATATTAATAATTTTATAAATTAATTTAAATAACTCGAGATTAACTTAAAAAGTTTAAAAAGCTTTAAGAGTTTTAAGTTTTTTTAAACTCATTACTTTAAGTTTAACTTCTTTTAAATCATTTTCATCAGTTTTATCGTTGCCATTGTTTTTATCGCTTTAATCGCTTTTTATCGCTTTTTATCGTTTTTATCGTTTTCATTATTTTCGTAAATAAATTAATAAGATTAATTATGCAATTGATGATTTTACTAATTATTTAACTAACTACTTATTGATTATATAGAGAGTTTGGTAAGGAGTTTGATGGGGAGTTTGATGGGGAGTTTTATGGGGAGCCATGTAGGTAGGTGAGCATGTAGGTGAGCATGTAGGGAGCCATGTAGGGTGTTTGGTAGGGAGCGAATCTGGTGCTTGGATATGAAGCAAATTGATGCTCGGTAGGGAGCGAACTTGGTGCTTGGATATGGAGCAAATTAGTGCTCGGTAGGGAGCGAATTTGATGCTCGGATATGAAGCAATTTGGTGCTTGGAAGGGAGCGAATTTGGTGCTCAGTAGGGAGCCATGAAGGGTGTTTTCTATTGAGTTAATTAGCCTGTTCTATGGAGCATGTATGGAGCATACAATGAAGCAGGCCATGAAGCGAATAACGCGTGTTAGAGCGCGTCGCATGAAGTTTGTTTTGTAGCGTGTTTTGAATCATGTAGGGTGCTGAGTAGGTGAGCGAGTAGGTGAGCGAGTAGGTGATGGAGTAGCTGGTTAGTAGGTGGTGGAGTAGGTGGTGGAGTAGGTGATTAGTAGGTGATGAAGTAGGTGATTAGTAGACGATGAAGTAGGTGGTTAGTAGGTGATGGATGAAGTAGAAAGCGAAGGTGAAAACTCTGTTCAACCCTACTCGAGATGAAACGGAGATTATCGATTAAATCTCCAAGAAGTCTCAGAATTCTCAAGCTCAGCCAGCCCAGGGAGCCCAGGGAGCCCTGGGATAGAGTAGGCCAGCCCAGGGCTGGCTGGGCCAAATCAGTTTTCCCGGGCCGGTCCCAAAAACGCCGATGTTGACATTCAGATGTGGTGACTATTTTAATATAAACATTTACGAGATAGTACTCTGAACTCTTTTCCAAAACTCTTTCGCCACCTCTTTCATGTGATCGTAGTCGAACAATTGTGCGTCAAATTCGAAACAAGATCGAAATGTAGCATCATCCGTTATGTGTATGATTCGAACGAGAACATCGAACTGTTTAAGAAGGTCAGCCACAAGATGTTCAGACAACCACATAGTCATAAAGTAAAGGCTACGGAAAGCGAGTGCGGTAACTCACATGCCATGGATCTCTTGTCTTCGTGAGATCCTCGTCTATCCTCCACCTGTCGGTCTCCACTGCCGTGGGACGCCGCTGAAAGTTTACCGCCGTATTGAACAGCTTCCCTTGAGGCAGTTCGTTCGCGATCACTTCTCTGACGTTACTGGAGTTGTGTAGGCTATCTTTCATCCGCTGTTCTTGCACCCGCTGAGCCAGCTGTGCCAGCTGAAGAGAGCTACCCTCAGTCGGGACGCCTTGTAGATAATACGGAACGACGTTGATCAAGGGACCGACGATGTCAAAGACGTAATCAACGTCCTCATCGCGCCCGGACACGACGTATTCAAATGTCACTTCCGATGATCCAGTATAGAGGCTCAGAGTCTGTGCCCAGGCCGAGTCGAAAATACTGGCCGGCGTAACGCCGTGCTTGATGCTGAATTCAGCCATCGATTCTACTTTGAGAATGGGCAGGTAAATGATAGACTTCGTTCTACTTTGACTGGGCTGATGTGAACTTTCTTTTGAGCGGATGGGTAGAGATAGAAGAGACGGTCGTTGTTCGCGGAGAGCCGATGCCCAGTACTTGTTGTCTTCTTGTACACGATCCGGTCGATGCGCAGTAACAAAGTCCTTGTAGGACGCGGTCTCCTCGGGAACATAGGCTTCGTTCTCCTCGTAAGCTTCCAGAAACGCCGTCTTGATCAACTTCAGCGACCATCCATCGATGACCAGATGATCGCACTCTAAATGGATGAAAAATCTGTCACCACACTGTGAAATGTGGGCCCTATGAGGCAAGAAACAGTCGTCAACAGGCGGTGCTCCGACCGTATCGAAGTTTGGCTCGATACTACTGGCTGGCGCCGAAGATGTACGGACCTCGGGCGCAACATTTTTCAAGACAACTTGCAACGGTGGTAGTTTCCCAGCCGGGTCTTGTATGAATATGGTTCGCAGAATGGGATACTTCTGGACCACACGCTGCCATGACCGGACGAGTCGACTTAATGAGACCGGCTGAGAGTTGATCGATGTGAATTCCATATGCAGCAGAAGTAGGAAGACGGCTGGGTTGGAAGCTCGCGCCTTGATGATCTCACGTTGAATAGGGGACAGATGGTACGCATCATGGACTTCAACGAAGGGCTTGTCGCTCAGGTGTGGCTGTAGAGCCTGTTCGAAAGGTTTGAGGATATCGGAAGTCCTTCGAGGGCTTTCAACTGGCTCAGGGGCCGCTGTGACGATGTTTTGATTTGGTTCGACAAGGGTCAACAGATTACCTATCGTCTTGGTGCTGAGGATCTCACGGACTGTAAGGTGCAGTCCTATGCCCTTTCCTCGAGACACGACTTGAATAGCGGCAATGGAATCTCCTCCCAAAGCGAGGAATGATGTGTCCATTCCTATGACTTCCTCGGGCGCGTTTAGTACTTGGCTCCACAATTGGCGTAAAGTGTCAGCCAAAGTCCCCGGCCGGATCTCAGTCGCCCCTTTCGTATCAGTGCCGTCTACCAACTCCACGTACCTGTCATAGCTCATAGTCTCGATCCACAGTTTTATTGCCTTGCGATCAATCTTCCCCGAGGTCAGTAGTGGCATCTTGTCCACCGTGACCCACACGGAAGGGATCATATAATCCGGGAGGGTGAGGGAGAGGTGCCGTTTGACTCTGTCCATTAGAAAACGCCCGTCTGCCGCAATGCGAATCACGATGCCGCCGACGTTGCCTAGGGCCGACTTACCAGAGCTCAAAACAGCCACGATTTGACCCGCACAAGGTCCTGTTTTCGGAAGTGCGGCGATGGCGGCCATCACCGTGCCTTGCGTCATGATCTGGTTTTCTACTTCGCCCAGTTCAATCCGGAAGCCTCGTAGTTTGACCTGGGTATCGCTCCGGCCTACAATGTGGAACGTGCCGTCAGAATTATATCGTGCGAGGTCTCCTGACCTATACAGCATCTTTGCCTTGGGATCAATTTTCCTCAGCCAGTCCGGTGCTGGCACAAACGCTGCATCCGTCGCGATCTCGTCACGTAGATAACCCTCTCCCAGCAGGCCACCGGAGATGACGATTTCGCCAACACAGCCAATAGCAGATAATTGGCGGTAGTTGTCGGGATCAACGATCCACATGGAGGCTCCGAGGCTTCGGCCGATGTTTGCTGGATGGGCGTCTGGAGTGACTCGGAGATTTCCTGAACACCATACCGCGGTTTCCGTTGGCCCGTAAGCTGCCGTCAAATCGACATGGTCAGCCCACTTTACAATAGTCCCCTTGGTGATGGGCTCTCCTGCGAGGACAATCGTGCTCAATGTCGGCACGTCCGCTGGTGAGAGTAGATTGACGACTGTGGGCACTACTAGTAGAGTGTTGGCTTGTAATGCTTTGATAACTCCGGCGAGGTTGTTATGTCGATCATGCTCCGATGGAACACAAATGCAACCTCCGAATGTAAGTGTGGTGAAGAACTCGCCTATCGAAAGGTCAAACATATGCGCGGCGAACTGCAGCGTTCGCCAATGCGGACCTGCACCAAATGCAGGTCCGTGGTGGATGATCGAGGTACAAATGGCGGAATGTGACATGAGTATCCCCTTTGGTTTTCCTGTAGTCCCAGATGTGAACAAAATATATGCGGTGCTCGATGGCAGCGACTTTGGCAACAACTCAGCCGCCAGTGGAGGAGGGGGAGGAGGACCTTGGATCGTAAAAGCTTGGACAGATAGCCCATCCAGTATCTTGAGGTTAAGCTTGGACGTCATGACCACGTCAATCTGGGCCATTTCGAGGACCTCCTGAATCCTACCTTGGGGATGGGAAGGGTCGATAGGGACGTAGATGCCGCCTGCTTTGAAAACTGCAAGAGCTGCAACTACTGTCCAAATGCTTTTTTCAAGGCATACGCCTAGAAGGTTTCCTGGGCGTACGCCGAAATTGATAAGGTGCAGAGCGAAGGAGGTAGAGTATTTATCGACGTCGTGATATGTCAAGGATTCTTCCAAAGAGCAAACGGCGACGGCGCTCGGATTCCTGGATACTTGCTCTTGGAACAAATAGTGGATGCACGTATTCTCAGCAGGGGCCGTAAAGCTATTCCACTGGCGGAGCTGATGCATGTCATGATCGCTAAATGGCGATATAGAGCCTAATAAGGTGTGTGTCGTCGCGTGGCTTAATTGCGTTAACACTGCTTGAAAGTGATGAACGAGGTTGTGAGCATCCTGGGACGACACAACCCGACCATCATGCTGTATATTGAGTCTGATAACTGTATCATCGGATGGCGTGAGCGTAAGGATCAGGGGGTAGGGGTGTCGTTCCCTTTTCCCCATACTTTCCACAAAATCGAGCCCTAGCGTTCGCAGTGCTGGAGCTGCCGCTTTGAAAAGCGCTGCTGGCTGAACCACAAATAGAGTTTGGAAGTCCACCGCCGTGGTATTTCTATCCGCCATAAATTTTCTGATCTTGGAAATGCCTGAATGTTCAAAGGACATAACTTCAGCTGCTTGAGTTCTGACCTGTGTGAGGAATGAGGCAACCGACTGCTCCGGGTCAACACGCAGAGCAGTAGGGACAAGATTTATTGTCGGGCCCGTTGTCTGGGACACACCGTGCATTATCGGACCTCGCCCATTACTGATAGTCCCAAACCCAACGTCCTCGGTTCCGGTATAGTGCGAGACGAGTATCGCCCATGCTGCTCGGAGCAAGAGTGCTTTTGTGATACCGAAATGTGGGAGGCGCTCCAGAGTAAGCGGTCGTTCTAGTGTACAGGTTGGATTGGGTTGACATTTTGAGATCTGCGGAGGTGAGGGATACGGAGTTGGGTTGGTGCCAGACAAATTCTTCCGCCAAAACTCCTGCTCCTGCGCCTGCATTGATCCTGGCATAGTGAAATGAGACTCAATAAATGATTCGAAGGATTGGCGTGGTAGGGGAGTTTGATCCAGCCAGCGATTTGAGACATCCCAAAGGACCTCTTCCAACGATACTGCGTCGCATAACGCATGATGCACAGTCCAGATGAAATACCGTGTGGTAATATGGTTCTCGTCTTCATCGATGACAATCGTATACCGAAAGAAAGGGTGACCCAGTTCCATAGGAACGTTTGCGTCACACTCGAGGAATCGAGCTAGATCAACGCGAACTGTGTTCCATTGTACCCCTTCTTTCATAACAGCTTGCGTATATCCGTTTGTTCCTTCCAGCTGGCAGATTCTTGTACGCAAAATGGGGTTCGTGTAAATTGTGTCTTCCCAGACATGTCGGAAACGGTTGAAAGGGATGTTGCCAGCCAGCTTGAACACGTACTGCATTACGTACAGATTCTTTCCGCCGTCGAACTCTGCCACCAGAGATTCCTGCATTGGACTGCATGGATATGCACTTTCGACTGTTTCTACAGTGACATTACATGCCGTGGCAATGTCATCCATCCTGCTTCGTAAGGCAGCCTCTCTTTCCACTACTCTGGAAATCTTTGCATTGGAATTGGATGTATGGTTCAGCCCATTTTGTTCGTCCTCATCAATACCCGCTGGACGAGCTGTTTGCGCCATGTCCTTCAGGGAGGTACTCATGAAGATTTCTGGCAGATCCAGAAGGATGCCGTGTCTCTCAGCCACCACCGCTACCTCGTGGGCCAACAAGGAGTCGCCTCCAACTTCGAAGAACACATCCTCGTCAGAAAAGCTGCGGGGGTCTTCCTCCAGTACTTGGCCCCATATTTCTCGAAGCTGGTTCTTGATCGAATCCTTATCTAGGAGCCGACATTGGGTTCCATTACCGTTCATGATCTTGATAAGAAATTAGCAAGGTTTATTTGGTGTTGAAAGCAGCTATAGCAACGGAGAGCAGATTCAAAAGAAAGACATGAGACGCACGTGCCGAGGGCTTTGCTGAGCGAAACCATCCATTGTGTTGGGCCACTTTTCTGCGGTCAACATCTTTCGGATCCAAAACCCAAGTTCAATGACATTGATGAGAATATTGGTCGTGCATTTGTTGACAGTGACCGGCTTCCAAATCTTGCATATACAGTATACTGCACTCGTGCCAAACGAGCGGTGTTTACTCGTGTCCCAGGGGGTGAGCGTCTGCGGGTCTTATGCATTGGCTTTCGCTGGGTTTCACAGGCGATACCATTATTAGGTAGTGGCTTTTAGCGATACGGCCAGCACAGCGATACGGTTAACGCGTTAAATTATGCTGACGAAAATGCTAAGCAGTTTATTTACTAAAATTTTGTAGATTGGCCGTATTGCTGTGCTGCCCGTATTGGTGGGAGCTACGTTTTACGAACGTGGTCACGTATCCCGTATTGTGCGATACCATAATGAAGCAAGCTATGGTCGTCGTGGCATCGAGTTTAAAAGTGCGGGTGGAGAACAAAGGTAGCAAGAAGTCGGTGAGGCTGCATCTGCCCAGAACAGTCTCGATCGTGCTTGGCGTACCCCCGAATGTTGCGAAGCACTTAGTAGGGCACAGTTAACGAACGACCTATGGTGTGGCAAGGCACTGGCATTGATACCCGTTAGGCATCCTCTGGAGTCAAGATAACATGGCAGGCACTGTAGCTGCATTGCATGCCGCATGCCTAATCTCTAACACCCTGCAGGATCCATCAAACTATACCTGGCAGCTGAGTTTCGGACGTGCAGGCTTATTATTGATTGGCTGGACGCTGCATACGACGCATGCACGCACGGTACTGCAGGGGCATCAGTAGATAAATCCTTCGCCAGTGGGTCTTACCGTTGCCGAGATAAGGGTGCGTGATGCATTTGTAACGATTGAACTCTGTCCCGAGTAAGATGGATTCTTTGGGTAGATCCACCGGACTACTCGGCCGTATCCTACTACTCTGTCAACATTTTGCCATTGCCCAGGCACACACCGGCTTTGTGCAAATGCATTTTTCGAAGCATTCTAGAAGTCTGCGACATGTTTCGTTCGAGAAGTCTTTGTAAGAATCTACCAGAAGAGTGCCAATGCCTCTGTCGCCGAATGCTCCAGCCACAACTTCTCGTAAGGGAACGATTCCTCGCGACTTCATCAGTAGCTGGCAGTGCTCGGGCATCCGCAGCGCGAAACAAGTGGCTCGTCGACCAAAAACGGCGTGTGTGTCATGTCGCACGGCCAGGGTCAAGTGTAATGGACAGCGAGACTGTGAGCGTTGCACAAACCAAGGTATCGCTTGCAGATACGCCGTTGCCGCCACCAATCCCGAGGGATCCAACAGATCTCAGCAGACGACTCAGCTGCCGCAATCTGGAGAGATGTCGATGGACCTGAACCTCGATACTACGGATCAGCTCCGTGTGGAGAACGACGCGTATGAGCAAGCACTTGGGACCGTGACGCACTGGCCGAATGAGGTGCCGCAGCGGCGTGCCGAGCAGTACGACGCCCTTGCTCCACAAATGAACCAAGATGTAAGGCTCCCTCACAAATGTGGGATTGTATACAAATAAGCTTATATGCAATTCTCTTTAACCAGGGGCAGATGTTCAGCTCCCCGACGCACTCTAGTCCGACCGACTTGGATTTCATGCAGTGTCTGTTCCAGACGCCCCCATCTCCAACGCAGACGACTGCACTGCGCCCCACCGACTCACTCAGTACAAATTCCTCTTCGTCTGCATACCTCTCTTCCAGCCCGCCGCAACCGGATAAGCTCTCATCAGATAATTGCTTGTGCCGGGCACGTCTAATGTTGCTCTCTCCCAAGATCCACCGCGCGAACCAGGACAAACGCCTCGACGAGGTGTTCAAGGTGACGGGCGACATAATAAAAAGTGCGAGGAACACTCTCGACTGCGTCAGGTGCGAAGTTAGCTATGCAGATCTCATCTGTATCCTAGCAGTCTTTCAACAAACGAATACTTGCTGGGAACATCTCACTGAAATCGATCTGTTTGGTGGTATCCGAGTAAGCGTTGGCAAGTATGAGGTCCCAATCGTCAACAATACGGAGTTGAGGCGGATGCTTATCTTGGATCTCATAAAACAAGCAAGGATGTTACTGGATTCCTTACGCTCGCGAGGGCAGAACGTGTCCTTGTTACAGCACGAGCGGGGCCGCCTGACTCAGGTTAATCTCAGTTACCTGCAAGCGGTGATTGAGAATTTCACAAACGTCTTTGGGTCCATCATCAACTCCTTTGATGCACCTCGCTCGGATTCCGTGGGATTCCTAAGGGAGAATTGGACTGGGTAGTTAGAGGAATGACGAGGCTTGCAGACAACTCCAGCAAACCACACTTAAGTCGCTTTGCGTACTTATGAATGGTTTCATCAGTATCATAGAATTAGATGACCGTGCAGGGGACCTGGCGTAGTTGGGTTACGTTAGACGAGGTAAGGCATGTTAGATTGCTATGTATCCTCTTGTCGATAAAGAATAATATAACAGAGTGCCGTTCATTATCCGAGAGACATACCACAGTAAATACATTGAATATCGAAGCCAAGCAGTACCGTACGTGAATAGCAGCCTTCGCTAATCCTGATTGGTCAGCGGTGATCCCCTGTCCCTGCTCCGACGTGCCGGTTACTCTAAGCCCCTTCGGGTTAACTACCCCGTCGGATTAAGCCCCTTCGGGCTAATCTCGCTAACTTCGCAGCGTACGCGCGGCACGCGTAGGCCGCTGAATAAGCCCCGAAGTGGATCAACCCGAAGGGGCTTGATCGTGACGCAGTCACTTACTAGTACACGTCTGAGGTAGGTACTGAGGCAATGCTCTGCTGGCTCGTCAAGACCTTTCAATGGCGAAACCGGACGCCATGAAGTTATATCCTAGAGAGATAAGGCTTCCAACCGGGGATAGCTTTTAATAGACTGTATTATTGATCCTCGGAAGTTTGGCTTAAAGGAACATCATGCTTACGAGTACGTCATAGTCTCGAATACTTTCAAGCACACGATTTAGTGAGAGAGTTGACATCAGAGACTCTATTGCATTCTATGACTATTGAATATGAATGTTACGTCATGTTCGGCACGGTGGTTTCGGCGCCAATCCAGCTCCCGGACCCTCCAGGCACAGAACATCTGTCATTCATTCAGTGTTTCTCATCCGGGGTGACGGACTCCCTGAGTGCATTCATCAAACCAGGAGGACGAATGGGTTGATCGTCATCAACCTTCAAGCCCCTGAGGACACGAGCAAGCATGCAGTAGGCGCCGATGATGATCAGCACTTCAACCAACTCTGCATCGCTGAGGAACTTCTTAGCCTCCTCGATGGTCTCGGTCTGGTTGGTGTAGGTGGCCAGCTGTTCGTCAACAATGCGAAGGATGAGGCGGTCGCGTTCGGTCCATGGTCCCTCTCCTGCGACTACGCTCTCGCGGCTGGCACCGATGGCGTCGATCTTGGCCTGGTCCATCTCGTAGAGTTCAGAAACCGGCAGATTCACATCGTACATGTATTTCGCGCCGACTTTGGTGGCGACACGTAGGACAATGAGTTGCTGAGACCAACAATTTTAGCAATAGCACCGAGAAAAAGCCCAAAAAGAAAAGATTGCTCGAGGGTTCCCGTACCCAGTCCAGCAGAGGAACCGTGCGAGACTTCCCCTGGAAACAGCCTCCGATGACACCCATCACGTGGGGAAAAAGACCCGGTGAGTGCGCGAGGGTCAAAAAGACGTTCCTCCTGAAGGAATGGACTTTGATCCTGCTGGCAATCTCCGGGGGGGCTGTATCGGGGTCGACATATGGAACAAGACAGGTATGTCTGTAAGGATCGTCGTAAGTTTTGGAAGCCATTTCGATAGTCTCCGTAGCCGAAGGTTGATGATGTGGCGTGGAAGACGATCGGTGAGTGTGGAATGAGCACGAAAAGATGCTGAGTCGGTGCCTCAGGATGATACTTATATTCAACTTTTTGTACTTGAATAACATCTCCTTCGCCAGTTGGTTTATGGATGATTCCGGGTTCCAGACCTATCATTCGAGACCTTACCACGGGTCATGATGCATTGTAATCGGTGGGACTTGGTGCTCCCTCAACCGAAACTGTCATAGTACGCTGTCCAGAGTATGCAAATCCGAGTACGCAAATCAGAGCATGTATATCAGAGTAACACCACCCGTTCCCGACTCCGTCCCGTTATCTCCGTGGTTCTCCGATTGCGGTACATCAAAGTATCTGTTGAGATTTGCCCAGTATACCCTGGTTTGAACGGATCGGCTGCATCAATGAGCCGGCCAGGCTGGTATAGTCTGTTATTAATTTTCTCAATCTGCCTTTGACTACTGCAGTCAACGCCAGCGCCGCTGTCATGATTGTACAGAATAGCAGCTCGTCTCTAACTCTGCGCCAAACTATGACTTTAGTGGACAGGCCGATGCGGCAAAGGTGAATCGGTGAGAATTTGCCACGGCGTACAAGGAATTTGATGAGTCTTGCATGCTTATCATGTCAAATTCATTCTCAAGGATTAGGTTAACCTCTTGGTATGCATGCAACCGACAACAGCCCAACAGTCAAATCAGACGTATTGGTAGTGCGAATTTTGCCGCGTCTCACGTGATTGGTTACTATGAAGAGTGATATATACTTGAGCACGTCGTCCCAAGACAGGGCGCTTTTCGAGCAAGCAGACTTTTACTGCAAATTTCGCTGAGGTTATCATGATTTCCCTTACCAAGACCAGGGCGCCGCCGGTCTTGAACGGCTATAAGCCGTCCAAGACGAAACCTCTCCTGGACTCGAGTCATGGAACGACTCTTCAGACTCATTATGAGAAAAAGGGAGAAACCTCTTGCAAGCTAGCTCATACCACATTCGAGCTACAGGCTGCCAGAGATCCAGAAGCAGTCGCCGTGCAGTTTGAGCAAACAACCCAAGTCACTTACCGCCAGCTTAATAGTCTAGCAAACTATGTTGCTCGGCATTTGGTGTGTGGCCGCGGTTCCATTATTCCGATCTTAGTGGAGCGGTCTGTCAATCTAGTCGTGGCCCTTCTCGCAGTGCTAAAGACCGGAGCTGCTTACGTCTTGCTCTCTGCTGAATCACCTGTTGAACGGACCAGATTCATCATCGAGGACACCCGAGCGCCGTTCATCATTGTCGACGCCTTAACACAAGGCAAATCGGGCGGAGCGACCGAGATTCACATCGAAGACCTGATAGGAGACTCCTGGGCCCCCCCAGAGTACCATGAAAACCTTCGCGTGCACCAGTCGCCCTCCGAGATCGCCTATGTTATCTACACGTCTGGAAGCACCGGCCGTCCGAAGGGTGTCCTCCTCTCCCACCGAGCTGCTACTACCGGCCTCGCGGCGCTCCCGCTTCCTCCGGACCCTCAAAAGCTGAGTTCACTGCTCTGTCACTCTCCGACATTTAGTGCGGCTCAGAGGACAATTCTGGGTACTCTGTCCCGGGGTGGAGTGCTCTGCTTGGCAAGGAAGGAGAACATTACATTGCATCTCCATGAAACAATCAAGAAATCACGTGTCAGCAGTCTCGAGATAACCCCGAGTATGTTGCGACTTCTAGACCCGACAGACTTCCCAGAGTCTGTCACTCGAATTATCCTTGGAGGCGAGCCCGCTGGGCCAAATATCATCAACGCATGGGCCTCAAAGGTAGAATTATACAACGGATATGGGATAAGCGAATGCACGCAGGTACTTCATCTCTGCAGTGAACAAGGCGCGTCACCTATATTAACCTGAGCTGCTAGCTGAATATGAGATCTCGCATTTTACCGGGAAAGCCGGACAGATTGCTTGGAAAGCCGTCAGATGGTGATTACCTCCGTTTTATGGGTATCTGTCATATTCTACTGACAGTAATCATTTAGGTACATTTTGTTATATATTGCGCCCAGGCACTCTCAGCCCAGTGCCCGCCAACGAGCCAGGGGAACTCTGTCTTGGAGGAGACCAGATTGCCGAAGGCTACCTGGGCTTGCCACAAGAGACTCAAAGAACCTTCATCCCCAACATCTTTGGGCGAGGGCGTCTTTGTCGAACTGGTGATGTAGCTGTGCTTCGCGAAGACGGATCCATGGAACTCCTGGGGAGAACCGACCAGCAAATCAAAGTCGATGGGCAACGTGTTGAGCCCAACGAGTCCAACAACGCCATTCAGCAGCACCCAGATGTTGCAAGATCATCTGTCGTGGCAGCAACGGTCCGAGGCGTCAAAAGTCTGGTCGCCTCAATTGTCCCTAAGGACAATGCACAGGACTGGGCAAGTCTGGTCACCGCCGTGCGAAAAGCCGTCCGCGCTGAGCTTCAGTCGTTTACCATTCCGCGGTATTGGGTCAAGATGGATACCCTTCCGGTTAGCCTCAATGGCAAGACAGACATCAGAAGACTGGTCAGCCTCATAGAGTCGATGAGTGAAAAGGAACTTGTGGTTCCGGCCTCGGGCCAAGTTAATGGCATTGGGGGCCACTTGGACTCTGACGTCCAAGAGCTAGTAGCCCGGGTCTTGTCTACGACTCCAGAAATGGTCAACCCAGCAGCAAACTTTGAAGAACTTGGCGGAACCTCTCTCAACGCCATCGTGCTGACCTCAAAGGCTCGGGCCCTTGGTTTCCATCTGGCGGTCCCTGATATTCTGTCGGATACCCCTCTGCACCAGATCTTCTCAAAACGCGATGCAGCGGTCCCCATTCAGGCAGCACCTCCCAAGCCGTTCTCCCTCCTCCCTGAAGGAGCTTCGGTGCCCAATCAGGACGAGCTTGCGGACGCTTATCCAGCAACACCTCTACAAGAGGGCATCCTGGCCGACAGTCTTCTCGGTAGTGTGAACCACATTTACCAGCGGGTGTACAGGATCCAGGACAAGGCACGGTTGGGCGAGGTCAAGGCGGCGCTGGATCATGTCGTCCAGAAAAGTCCCATCCTTCGTACGGCATTCAAGCCGTGGAAACGATCGTTCCTTCAGATGGTGAACAAGTCAGTTGTCCCTCCTTGGAGAACAGTTCCGAATGGAGACTTGGCCACAGTTCTGAATCAGCTCCGCAGCCACCAAATGGAATTGGATGGACCCATGGTACGCGCAACTGTTCTCTCCTCAGAATACCTCATTGTGGAGATGCACCATAGCATATTCGATTACTGGTCTAGTCAGTTCATATTCGCAGACATGGTTGCATCGCTGAAGGGTGAACCTCCTATTGAGCGGGCACCTTTCAGCGGCTATGTTGCCTATCAGCAAACCCGCACCCGCGACAGAGCTACTCACAGTTACTGGCAAAAGTTCCTGAACTCGGCATCTGAGACTGTTCTCGAGCTCTCCAACACTGATAGGAGTGGGGGAAGCTTCCATACAACAGCCGCGCTGGGCGACGCCTTGACTAGTTATTGCAGCGCGAGCCACATCACGATGGGCACTGCTGTTCATCAGATCTGGGCTTTTACTTTAGCGAGACACATGTCGCAAACAGACGTCAGTTTTGTAACAGCTGCTTCAGGAAGGGACGCCGATGTTGACGGGATCTTGGCTCTCGACGGCCCAACACTTTGTACCGTACCATTCCGCGCAGCCCTTAATGCATCAAGGGAGCTCTCCGCCGCCGCGCATGGCCACGAGATGCAGAAGGACCTGTGGGAGGTTGCCAAGAATGCACACGTCGGCCTTCGCAACGCCATGTCCGCTGCTTCTATGAACCCTTCAATGATCAATACCATGGTCAACGTGCTCACCAAGATCGAGCAAGTGGACCCTGACAGTCCTCTCTCGCCCGTACTCACACATGGGTTCAACTTCACGCAGTAAGATACATCCCTACGTCCGCCCACCGGGCTGGAAAACTAGGTGTTAATCATGGGTAGATACATCACTCTGGAGCTCAATGAAGACAATCCAACGGCCGTCACGCTTCTCGTGCCATTTGTGGCCGACAAGTCTGCAGCAAAAGCCTTGCTTGATACCTTTGTCACTATCGCGAAAGAAGTGGCAGCGGACCCCGAAGTCCAAGTAAGCAAGCTCGTAGTCGCTAAGCCTGAGCCCGCTTTCGGGCTGGCTCATTCGGACTTCGAGCGTATCGCGTTGACTGAGCCGCACCGTCCGGCCGTCAGGACGAAGCTAGGTGATCTGTCTTACGGAGAGATGAACGATCGAGCAGATCGCTTCGCTCACTATCTACATCAGCGAGGTATCAAGCACGAAGACCTGGTCCCTACCTATATGGACAAGTCTGCGGAAACACTAGTCGTTATCTTTGGTATACTGAAGGCTGGGGCTGGTTTCGGTGAGTATCTCGTCAATCGCACGGTCATTCCTCCGATTCCTTCCACCCTTGCCCGGATGAGGCGGGTAGCTTTCAAGTGAAACGCATTCCGACAGTAGATTCCCCATGCTTCTCACCCCTTTTCATAGCTTGTAGACCTGACTAACCCCTGCAATTCGTTGACAGTCCCGCTGGATTCCCACAATCCCCACGAGAGGAACAAATTCATCCTCACCGACACGGGCGCGTCTTTGATGATCACCGACAAAATGAACAAAGAAGACTGCGAGTCGTTTGGATTGCCGACCATCGTGATAGAGGACATTCCTCAAGACGTGGAGCCTATCAAGCGACCGCCTGTCCCTGGGCTGAGCCCAGACAGCACTGCCTACGTTATCTTCACGTCAGGCTCAACGGGGACACCAAAGGGAGTACTTGTGCCCCACTCAGCCGTAGATGCCTCAACTCGTGGCATGATCGAAGCAACCGGGACCACACGAGACTGGGTATCTCTGTGGGTCCTCAACTACATCTTCGACGCTTCCTACTTCGATGTTTTCACAGTACTGGCTTGCGCAGCTGTTCTCTGTGTCGCACCACAGGATGACATTCTCTCGGACCTTGCTGGACATATCAATGACATGGGCGTCGAGCAGGTGATGCTCACTCCGACAATCACCAAGCTCATCCGTGGTGGGCCGTCGGAGGTCCCGCACCTGAAGGTTCTCAACGTATGCGGAGAGAGGATTGATACCAACATCCTGGAATGGGCAAAGTCCGTGGACGTTTACAACGGGTAAGTCTCGATTTTGGACCCCCCAACTAATGTGTAGAAGTTGGTCTAACGAGTGGACACAACCCAGATATGGGCCGACTGAGGCTACTATTCTCATGACTATCTCGAAGGTAGAGCCAGATGGGGATTTGAATAGCATTGGCTTCCCGCTGAAGCACGTGTCCGTTGTCATCCTTCCGGCAGAGGACGCCAGCTTGGAGCCAGTTAAGGATGGCGAGGTGGGAGAGCTGTGTGTTCTTGGACCACAACTCGCCGAAGGCTACCTCAATCGGCCAGAGCAGACACGGAAAGCCTTTGTCCAAGGCTCTCATGGGGAGCCAATCTACCGGACTGGTGATCTGGCTAAATGGGCACAAGATAGATCACTCATGTAAGTCTACTAATCCCCTAGAACAACACCATCCCCGGAGACTGGATCTTTCTGACAGTATCTATCTATCAGTTGCCTGGGACGCAAAGATTATCAGATCAAGCTCAATGGTTTCCGGATTGAATTGGGCGAGATCGAGAATGCCATATTACACACGGGCAAAGTCGAGGCGGTGGTGGTCTCGGTGGCTGAATTGCACAAAAAGCGACAGCTCGTTGCCTTTTGCATCTTCAAGGGTGATCAGCGGACAGGTACCAACGAGCCGATCAATGCGGGAGACCGGCTGGAGCTGGTCCAGGACCTCATGGACAGCCTCGGAAGCTTGGCACACTACATGATGCCGTCGCTCTTCCTACCTTTCAATAGCTTCCCGACGCTGCCTTCTGGGAAAGCGAATCGAAAGGCACTGGTGGCTCAGGTCGAGTTGATGAGCCCTAAAGGGGTTGCTGCATATCTCCCATGCGCCACCAACGCCGCGGACTTTGTGCCCGTCTCTACAGAGCAGGAAAAGGTCATGCAGAAGGCATGGGCGGCCGTTCTCGATGAGCCGGAAGAGTCTATTGGTGCGTCCTCAAGCTTCCGTAGCGTTGGTGGAGACTCCATTGCGGCTATCAATCTCGCAGCGCAGTGCCGCAGCTTGGGCTACGGCATATCTGTCGGCCAGCTTCTGGCGCAGCCCATGCTTGCCGATCAAGCCGCCTTCCTCTACCCACTGAGAAAGAAGACACCGGGTGTCAAGGTGGAGTACACGGTGCCGGCTTCACTCAAGGAGGCCATTCGAGCGGCCCCTCATCTCAAGGAAGAAGACATCGAGCAGATATACCCTTGCGGCCCTGGCCAAATTGAATTCCTTACACAGGACACGAAGCAGGAGCAGTTCTGGAATCTCACAACCAGCCGTCCACTTCCCCAGGACTTCGATCTGGGCCATTGGAAGGAAGTTACGCGACGCATGACGGCGGCAAATCAGATCCTCCGAGCCTTCTATTACAAGGCCAATACAGACGATGCATCGTCCTGGTATCAGGTAAGTCTTTTCTTGTTTCTTCAGGACGCTTATCGGCTCTCACTCACCAACCACAGATCATCCTACGAGAGCCCGTTCTCGACTGGGAAGAGCGCGAATATGCGTCTGAAGAAGAAAAGACGAAGTTTGTGTTGGAACTGCGGGACAGCCACTTTGAGTTCGGGATGCCGACGGTCAAGTACCTCGTGCTGTGCTCTCAACTCGACCAATCACGAACTCTCTGCGTCAAGATAGACCATGCCACGTATGACGGAACTTTGCTACGGATCTTTGACGAACAGTTCCTGGCCTTGGCGGCAGGAAGCCCCTTGCCTGAGATTATCGAATTCAAGAACTACATCAATTGGCACCAGAGCGAGGACCGCCAGAAGCACATAAGCTACTGGGCTTCCCTCCTCAACACCTACGAGCCACCAACCGCAGTCAACCTGCCACTGGAGCCCGTCAGTGATCGCCTCAAGTTCGCTACGCTGAAGGCAGACGTGGATGCGGTGGCTGACAAGTTTGGAGTTACGGGGTCCAGCATGTTTCAGGCTGCCTACGCGCTCGTCGCTGGTCGACTGTTGGTAGAGACGACGGACGTGCTCGTGGACAACCTGATTACGGGGCGCAATGCGGAGGTCGACAACCCACAGCAGCTGAACGGCACCTGCGCCAATTTCCTGCCGTTTCGCACGCGCCTCGATAGCCCAGCAACGCCAGTCACGCGCTTCCTGAAGGACGTACAAGACGCCTTTTGGGACTCGACCGAGCATGGAGCCGTGGGCCTGAACGACATCTACAAAGCATTAGGCCGTGACCGCCAGGTACACTCGTCCAAGCTGCTCTTCTGCTATCAGCCGTTCGATCCGGTGCCGCCCGGTGCTGCCGTCAACCATATGCGCTGGGTCGTCATGGCCCAGAGCAAGGTCTTCATGGTGGTTAACTACGCGCTGATGGTCGAGGTCCAGAAGACTCCTGCAGGGTACCGGCTCAAGCTGCAATGGGATAGCCGTGCATTCAGCGAACAGAAGATAGAGGAGGCGGTGGAGATGTTTGAGGCAATCTTTCGAGCGCTGGAGTCAGATGCAGACATAATACTTGGATCTCTGATTTAAGAATAAACCGCTGTAGAGATGTAGATTGCAACACCTTTTAGAATTAGACTTAGATAGGCAAACTAGGATCATAGTAGATTACAATGTAGATTCAATTTGTTTCCCTCTTTCCCCTCGTAAGCGTTCTCTACATCGAATGCAATACATCGTGGCTTGGACAGAAACTTTCAGATATAGTTAACAAATCTTCTCATGATCAAGTCCGTCAACTTGATATCTTGATACATATGTACGAATAGTCACATAAATTTTGCAGAACATCAGTGTAACTTGAAAAAGATGATGAAGCAACTTGACCAGCAGTATAAATGACAGAAGGCGACGTTACATGTCTAAACAACGTAGAATATAGAATTTGCCTTCACATGAGAGACTTTTCTAGCTGCGATGTCGAGTCCACCTCGATGACGAGCTTGCCGAATTGCTTGCCAAGCTTCATATCTTGAAACAATTTGTCGATAGCCTCGATGTTATCCAGCCCCTTCACAGTCCGACTAATGATAGGCCGAAGTTTGTGCTCCTTGACGAACTCCATGAATGCCTTGAACTCTACTCTCGAACCCGTGGTGCAACCTAAGAGATCGATATGTTTCAGCACAGCCTGCATAGACCAATCCATCTTAGGACCAACTGTCATTCCGTAGCTGCAGATGACGCCGCCGGGCTTTAGCAGGCGTGACGCCTTCTCGATAATGTCGCCACCAGCCCCGTCGATCACGGCGTCCAGGAAAGCGCGGTCGGATGGAAGCATCTTCTGCAATTGCTTCTCCCAGGCATCCGTCTTGTAATTGATACCGCCTTTGGCACCCATCCGGACTGCCTTGTCAATTTTCGCATCACTACCAGAGGTCACAAATACATTACAACCTATCGCTACGCCAAGCTGAAGCACCTGGAGTGCAACACCACCACCGATACCTGTCACTAAGATATTTCGACCACGCTTAGCGTTACGACTTTTCGTCACGAGAGCCCGCCACCCGGTCAACCCGCAGAGCGGGAGCGCGGCCCCTTCGACAGTTGATAAATGATCGGGACACCATTCAATATCTGATTCCCGGACGACGACGAAGTCCTGGGCGGCGCCGTGCGGATAGCGATTTGAGGCGCCTATGATGGCATATTTCGCCAAGTCTTCAGGTCCATCAAGGTCAGAGTCCCAGCCGAGGACCGGGGCGAGGACGACCAGCTTATTGAGCAGAGAAGAAGAGGCCGCAGGGCTGCAGTCCGGACCCAGCTCGACAACAGTGCCGCAGCCGTCGCACAGGAGCGGGCTGGCGAAGCCGATGCCTGGGTACAGGTGTTGGCGGATGAAGAAATCGCGGTGGTTCAGGGCCGCAGCTTGGATTTTCACCACAACCTCGCCGGGGCCGGGCACCGGCCTGGGCACATCATCGAGCTGTAGCGGGTAGTAGACCTGGCCCGGCTTACCGTCGGTTTTCTTGATTGTTAGGGATCGAGGCATGGCTGCTGCGTACCCGATAACCTTTAGCAACCAAGAGATTCGAATGAGTAGTGGCAAATCAAGGTGCGTACATACTTTAAGTCTGTCTGAGGAGCAAGAAAGAAACCGTTGTGAGTAATGCTGCGGAGAAAAAGGCTGCGAAAGGGTGCGTTTTTAACTTGATGATATAAGCGGTAATGTTGTGATGGGACGCTATTTATGCTATGTACTCGTGTCGTCGAAAAGTCTTTAAAATATTAATCACATATCATAAATGATAGACGGCGCGAAATTTAAACTCATTAAGATATAAAGTCATTTTTCGATTAATTATTTAAAACTAATTAAACTCGAAGATAAATCTTATAATTAATTAAATTATCGCTTTATACTTCTTTAAATTTGAAATTCGTTTAACTTTTACGACGTATATTATTTATAATATATAATTAATGTTTTAAACACTTTTTAACGACATGAATAAACTAAGTTAAATGCGTCATTTACATGTAAAAAATGAGTTTTAAATTTACATTAATAAGTTAAAAAAGTCTTTTATTATAACTTTAAACGAAAATAATTTGCGAGCGTAAATTAAAGTTTAAAATCGTTTAAAATAAACAAAAATGTAAATTAACATTTTTGTTTATTTTAAGCGTATTTAATAACTTTAAAATTTATAAACAAGTTTAATAATGTAAATAACATAAACACATTTAATAATAATTTAATACATTAATATTTCACATATAATAAATGTTTAAAAGTCATGTTTAATGTAATTTATTAAACTAATTAATTAATTAATTAACTAGCTAATTATTTAATCATGTAAAAAATTATGTAAAGTGTTTAATAAAAAGTAAATTTAATGTTTAAATATAAAGTAAATTAATGTTTAATAAAAAGTAAATTTAATGTTTAAATATAAAGTAAATTAATGTTTGATTGATTGATTTATTCATACTTTTTGTAACAATGATAATGAATCAACTCATGAGAGAGACTATGCTATGTGTATTAAATGAACAAAATTCTCTGAAGAAGAAAATTACTCATTGACTACACAACAACTTCTTTGTTGTTGAAACTTTAATACTGAAACTATATATTCAGTTATGAATATATAGCTTCTATTCAGCATGTGATGCTCAAGTAAACTTTTACTGCGTGTCTGTGCTGTTTCTTTGCAATTCATCATCTTTGTTCTGCTCTTCATATTGATGATATTTTATACAATAATGTTCTGATCTTTGATCATGAAGATCATTGCATTCATGATGCTCATGATTGTAATGTTGAAACTGTATTCTCTGCTTAATGATTATCATTCATCAAGTAAGAAAATATGCATGAAAGAAAGATGTACATGATGAAAAGATAGAATATGATTATATGAAAATTTTTATTCTTCTCTTGTTCTGTGTCATGTAAACATTGAATAAATTGTTGATGTAAATGTGCAATTGTAGTTGAATGAATGCTGAGCTCTGATTGATGATGAAGAATGCATTTTGATCATTCTTTCAAATCTTCGATCATTTACATAGTTAGATGTATGACTTAACATCAAGTAAAAAAGATGAACTCAAGTTCTCTCAGTATATCAGTGTGATCGATGAATCATTACTTCTTTGAACACATGTAGTCTTGATTCTCAAACTCATCATCTGAAATAATTAATTTATCTGATATCTTTTCATCAATTACTTGATGATCTGTTGATGTGATGAAGATGTTTCAATATCAATGCAGTTGATAAATCACTACTTCTTTGATTACTTGTAATCATGACTTCAGAATCACATCTGAGTTGACTCTTTTACTAGTAATATCTTTTTATCTCTTACTGACATTGATCTATCATTAAATTCACTTCATAAATTAATTGTGACTGTTAAAATAAGTGTTGTCACATGAGTGAAAACTCTGCATGACAGTTTTCATGATCATGCAACATTTTAACTTCAATCAAACTGTGTTGTATTGAAATCTCTAAACTCTTTTGATTCTATTTAAATGCAGAATAAAATCAAAAGATTCGTAGTTGACATCATGTATAAATAAATCTCATCATCAATTTAAATTAATGTTTAATAAATAATAAATTAAATGTTTTAAATATGAAATGAATTTAATATTTAATAAAAAGTAAATTGATTCTTGATAAAAAACAAAGTTAATGTTTAATAAAAAGTAAATTTAATGTTTAATAAAAAGTCATGAAGTGTATTTTTTATTAAGTTAATTAGTTTCTTTTATAAAACATATATAAAGTAAATTATGAAATAAATAATGCATGTTAAAACGCGTCATATAATGTTTACTTTAAAACTTATTTCAAAAAAAGTAAATAAATAAATAAATAAATGAATCATTAATGAAGTTATTAATAAAGTAAATGATTAATAAATAACAAAGTAAAGAATAAAGTAAATAATAAAGTAAATAATAAAGTAATAATAATAATAATAATAAATTCATACACTTTTATAACATCAATTAGATTGATTCATGAGAAACTTTATGCTATATGTGTTGAGTGAACAAAACTCTCTGAGATAGAAAATCGCTCACTGTTTATACAACTGCTACATGCAATTGAAACAATAAAGCTGAAACTATGTATCAAATTTGTTCGCGATAATTGTATGTTAAAGAATGAATGTTCTTGTCACTTTAAACTGCTTCAAAAGCTTCATTTTCATCAACATTCTTGCTATTATTTTAAGACTTTTCATGAATGTGATGATGATTTGATAATTTATGAAGTCAACGTCTCATAGCATTTTCAATTGAAGATGCACTCAGTTTAAACAATGCATCAGAATATGCTTGACTGTCTGATGATTTCATTCACAGTCACAGTGAGAATTATTCACATTCAATATGTTTTTTAAGTGTAGATAAACATTTAATTCTATGCATTCAGTTTTGATGTAAATTGCAAGAATGTTTTTAATCTTCTGAAAATTATCATGCATTCTTATTGACTTCTTGAATAAATAAAATCTTTGAATGAAAATTGCATTAATGTCTGCAATGCGTTTCTTGTAGTTCTTTCATTGAAGATCTCATTAATTTTTATGAAATTAAGCAATTGTATGTTCATTCATTGAATTCAACATTATGAGATTGAGTCATCTGCATTTAAACTATATTTTTGTTTCTTTATGAATTGTAATGTTTAAAAACATCATTTTTCTAAAGATTGAAGAGCGAGAAATGAGTCTATTAATATTTATCAGATGAGCATGTATAATCTTGCAAACTCATTAAGTCTTTCACGTTCTATCATCATTGCAACTGCGCAATGTAGTCTGATTCTGTAGCTTGTTCAGATGTATATATTTCAACTTTTAGCATTTTGATGTTTACTTTTTTGAAGATGTTTATTACATGATGCAATGCTTGATTCTGAAAAGTTTTTAATCATCATTTCATACTCAACAATCTTTCTTCTTTGTTACATTGATGTCATATTAATGCTTTGAACATTATTTTCAATTTTATCATTATTGAGTATATCTGTTTTACTTTTACAAATGTAATCTTTCAAGTGAAGACTTTAAGTCAACTAAATATCAGTATTTTGATGATGTAATCTGCTTTTATTTGACAAAGATGTAAATCTCATCATGATTTTGTATTCAATTGAATCTTAAGAGTTTATATGTTTAATTTCAATTTTATTATTGAGTTCTTTATGCATAGATTGACTATCATGTTGAATCTTTTTGACTTGCAAGTAAAGTGTGTAAATTTGTATTTCTTTGAAGCAAATGTAGCATCATGAGTTCAAGTTCACTTTAAACAAATGTTGTATGTTTGATTCAATGTTTTACAGATTAATTTTATGATTTTGTCATAGATCAAAATATTGATGTCATTTATGAAGTTAAGCACTTTAATTTTGATTTCTAACACTTTACATTTTTTGATTAAGCTCACGTTAAAAAATAAAAAAAGAATCAATGATATGAGAAATCTCTGTGATATATCAGCGTTTATTCATTGCATCACGCTAGTTTATTCATTGAATATTAATGATGACTTTCTGTTCTTCAGAAAGCTGCAAGTTTAATCTACTATATAGTTTGATATTCTTCTCATTCTCAGAATGTGTAAAAGTTTGATATGCAAGACATGATTGAATATTTCAATGATATTTAAATTAAGCATAAAGATCATGTATTTCATTTTGCAGTCTCATACTGCATGTACTTGATTTATTAGTAGATTCAGCATCAAGATCATGAATTGCTTGCATTTTATTTTCATTTAAACATTTGAAAGTATGTAATGAGTCTCAATGATGTCACTCAGTTTTCTGATCATGATTGATTTCAATGTCTTACTCATGATGTTTAACAGAGCGATGAATCAATACATCTTCAAATCAATGTAATCATTCTTCTTCAATTTATATAATACTATTGTTTAAACTTTTTTGAACTATTTCAAGTGATATTTATGAATTATATATGTATTGAACAGACTGATTAATATTGAAGTCAGTTTCATTAAATTCACTTGAAGTGCTTTATTTGAAATTTTGAATGTATTCTGATGCTTTGTTAACTTTTATTTGTTAAATTTTTTATTTTATTTTATTTTATAATAGAGCTGAATTAAATGAAACTGTCTGTAATATAAATGATTTTGAAATGTCACTAATGTTTGTTTAAGATGACAGTAAAAAGAACTTCTTTCATAGCACTTTCGTCTTTTCTTTAAATGAATTCATTATATGATCAGAATCATTGCTCTTTAATGATGAAAACTGTGAAAATTTTCTGAGTAGCTGACTTTCAATTCTGACTCATTTTGCAAAACATCAAATCAACTTTGACTCATTATTCAACTCATGCATCTGTGATTTAAAATGAAAGCATTTTGTTTCTTTAATGACTTTGTTTTTATGATCATTGTATTTCAGATATTCATTTTATGCTTCTAAAGTACTTTGCATTTTTCATATGACTTACAATCATCATGATTTTGTCACAACTTTTAAACAATTCTGATTTCAAAAATCTTGTGCTCAATTTGATGACTTTGCTTAAGAAGTAAATTTCTCAATAACTTTTTATAATGCATAAATGATCTCAGCTACTTTATTATTTATTATCATCTTGTCATTCAGAAAACAATTGATGAAAAAATGTATTCTTAGATGAGTGTTTAAAACTTCTGCATTCATTTTCTTTCATAATTAATGAATTGTGAGTTGCATGAAGATGATGTGTAAACATAACTTCGTAATAATCAAAAGATGATCAGATTCTTGATGCAGATCAATTCTCATCTTGCATTTGTATATCATAGACTGTATTTTTCCACTGTCAAATGTTAGATTTATTGTTGTGAATTGACTGTAAATCTCTCTGATGATTGTATCTGACTCAAACAATGACTTTAATCTTATGTTCATAATGATGTCTAATAGAACATCAGTCACTGTGTGTCAAGTAAAGCATCTTCTGTCTTCTCAATGTAAATGATGCAGATTGAAATCTTTCACAATCAGCTGTTTATAATCATCTTTAATAAGTTTATTCAGATGAAGAATAATAAATGATTTTTCTGTAAAAATGATAGACAATGAGCATGAATTGTAAACGTTTATGAATTATAACATCTGTATAACATCATCTGAACTGTTAGTCAGCAGTTTAATTAAACAGATGTTCAATTTAATGATTTTCATCATTCATTAATTGAATTTTAAATGTTTATTGATGTAAATGCATGTTCTTATCTGAAATGATTAATTCTTTATTAAATAAAAAAAGCTATAAGTTGAGTTAAATGATTGTAAAGCATTAATGTTGCAACTCTGTTTTTAAATGACTATTATGTCAAATTTGTGAATCTTTCTGTTTATCAGAAAAGATTTTTGAATTTTCAATGATTTTCTGATGTTGTACTGTAAAACTTGTAGAAAGAATTGATTCATCATAATATTATTTATAGCTGCTGCTGACTCTGTGCTAAAACAACTTTTTATATGCTTTCAATCATTGAAAGTCTTTCACATTTTCTGATTTGATGTTTCTGAATCTGTATAAACATTTCATCTTTCAAGTCATTGATCACGCATGAAGAATAATTAATTCATCTTTTCTTGACTTTCATCACTTGTCATGTTGACTCATTGATATCTTGACTGCTTGTCATCATTGAAACATTCATTGAACTCAATGAATTTGTTAAATTCAAGAGATTTATTGAATCTAAGAAATTCAGAGAGAAAGAAAAGAATAAATAATTGTATTTTAATGCTTCAGAATATCTGATCAATCTGTTATGAAAGAGTTCTTTCAATTGCTTTTTCTATAGTTTTCATTTGAAACATAAACATCTTCAGAATTCATGACTGTCGTTGCAGTTCAAGCATCATCATTTATTCATTAATGTAATGCATTCTTCAATGTGATGCTTGTCTGTGCATTTAAAGCAGCATTCTTCATTTTTTGCAAAATTTAGTCATATGATTGAAATTGAAGCAATTGTAGCACTGCGTGATATGATAGTTTTTTTTAAATAGCTTGCATAAATACTTTTGATACAAGTTTAACATGCTTATGTTCAGCAGTTGATTTATCATCATTTTGATCATGATTTTTATAATAAGTAATGAATGAATCTTTTTACTTTCAATTATCTTCTTAAGTCAGATTATTCTTAACATTTTTAAATCATCATGAAATTTTGCATTGTTCTTCATCAGCTTTTTGATGATTGTCTTTTGATTATTTATATTCAATGTAATGCATACATCATGCATTAATATTACAAAACTTCAATGCTTTATCTGTGCTGAGTTTGCAATTTTCTTTACTCATTTCTGAGATCTTTTCAGAGCTGTTCAAGTCTCTGAGCTTATTACATGTAATGCAATGTTTTTACTTTTTAGTTTGCAAAGCAACATGATAAAATTTTATTGTGCTGTTGACACACTTTCAATTTTCTGAAAGATCTGATCTGTTGACTTTTTTTGTATCTTTTTCATTTTCATTTTTTTCATTATTTTCACTAAAATCTTACATCTTTTATGAAGTGATGATAAATCATTTTTAAATTGCTGCTTCTTCATTATTGCTTTTTCTCTTGCTATGTTAATTCATGATGATGCTTTAAATATGAAACACATATTTTCTTATATTTGAAACTGTTTATTAAAAAGTTGAATGAATGCTTTCAACTTCTGTACATCTTTCGTGATGAATGCATCTTGATTTTCAATCTTCTTTTCTGAAATGTTTCAAAGATGTTGAATCAGCTTCAAGATCACTTCTTTTCATAAATGATCTTTGTTCTTTTTTTTTTTAATATCAATATCTGTGTTAGTAGATTTAAAATGCTGATAATGTTCATTTCATCATTGCATGAATATTTAGATTTTGTGTCACTGTCTTTCTGTGACAAGTCAATGCTGTTTATAATCATCATTGAATCAGCATTACTGCTGTTCATGCAATTCATCATTATTTATTCATTTACTTAATTCTTACTCTTTCATTTATAATGCTCTTTTCAAAAATTCATTTTATGCATGTTATGATTATTGTATTAAAGTTAATTATAAATAAAGATTAAAACTGAGATCATAAGTGAGAATAAACATCGCAAATTATGATGTTAATTACATTAAATTTAATAAAAATTTTCATACTTTAATAATAACTTGAACATATATTGCAGCAAGAATAAATTAATTACAAAAAGAAATTAAATTTGTTCTTTTAATAAAATCATTAATTAAAAATTATAAAAAGCATAATGTTAACTGTTTAAGATTAATAATCTTTAAAAACAAATTGAGTTTAAACATGATACTGAAAGATTAATTGCTATTAAAAATTATTATATAGATTAAATTATTTAACTTAATAATAAAACGCATGTTTTAAATTGATAATTAAAAGTTGAAAATATTTAATCATAAGTTTGAGCTTTATAACAATCATTTTCTCTTTTTAATAAATTTAATAATGAAACATAAACATTTTGAATATGTCATGAGAAAAGTCAATTTTTTTTGAACTGACTTTTCTTCAAATATTTATGAAATATTATTGTTAAAAGAAAAAAGTCATATTTATAAATTATTCAGCGAGAGTTTGATTTAAACTCGTTGCAACTCAAAGACACATTAGATTTTAAGAATTAAAATTCAAAGAAAAGAATAATTATCATGTCATGTTAATAATTTATGTAATCATGTAAATATAATGTTAAGTTGTGTTTTCATGACGAGTTTTCATCATTTAACTTACAGAAACATAATGATTTAATCTTTAAACTAATTATATATTCTTTGAAAGTTTCATTCTTTCTTTTCACGAAGTAATTTTATTATTCATTTATCTTTATCATGATGCGTTTTAAGATTGAATTCTTTCTTTATCATACAATCATACTCAGTCTTACACTTATAAACTTATTTAAAAATATATTTTAAGTTAAGTTTATTGAATATCATTTAATTTAATAATTACTTTAATTAAATTAAAAGAAAAATTTCGATCATTTTATTTATTTTCAACTTAAAAGTTTAATTAACATAAAATACATTAATAAATTAAAAGTTAGTTTTTAAACTTTAAAGTTATTAATTTTATTTAATTCATTTTTAAAAGATTTAAAATGTTTTTAATAACATTGATAAATTGAAAGTTTGTTTTTTAATAAAAAAGTTGTTAAATTCATTTTTAAGTAAATTAATAACTTGTTTTTATAATCACATGTTTAATTCATGTCTTCATGTTTCATAATTTTCTTTATTATTTTATTTTATTTTATTTTATTTTATTTTATTTTATTTTATTTTATTTTATTTTATTTTATTTTATTTTATTTTATTTTATTTTATTTTATTTTATTTTATTTTATTTTATTTTATTTTATTTTATTTTATATTAACTTTAATGCAACAATTACAACGTGTGTAAAACGAATTTTTAAAAAAAATATTATAAATGAGAGAGTAAGAATTGAATAAATGAATAAATGATGATGAATCACATGAACAGCAATAATGTTGATTCAATGATGATTATGAGCAACGTTGATTTATCACAGAAAGACAGCAATGCAAGATTTAAATACTTATGCAATGATAAAATGTGTTACGATTCTAGCTACGCACCTATGTTGATAGCTATGTTGATGACTATGTTGATGGCTATGTTCCTGGCTATCGCCGGTCGCTCGTCACTAGGCTATCGAGTTGTTCCGAAGCCAACCCTATTCAGGGTTAGCTTATGTTCTTCTGAGCCATATAGATAGTCGGTTCTTCCCTTCTAGATACTTTCCTTTCTTAGCATTTATATACTCGTTACCTTACACTCATATGACTCGCTCTATGCTGATCTCTAACATTATATAAATGCTCCTTCGTTACAGGCGAAGTGAAATAATCTGCATCGATTCCTTCGAGTGCTTCTGCTAGTAGTTCTTCAACCCTCTATCGACTTTGGTCTAGCGGCTTGCGTCCGTGCAGCAGCACTCACCTTCCTCCCCTCGTGCGCTGGTCAGCGAGGTTAAATAAACGATCGAAACCATCCGACTAGATCAAAGATCAGCGGATTAACCGTTCATTCAGATTCGCAAGAGATTCTTCGAATTTGTTGAACAATCAAACGAGGCCAGTCTATGACTGCGTGAAGCCTCTATCCCAAAGAGCAATCAAAGAGGCCAGTCTAGAACTGCGTGAAGTCTCTACCTCGATGAGCAAACCCCTCAGTGAGCCTGCTTCAATGACACCGTCAAAGCGATGGCCTACCCATCTTCATCGCTCTACCTACCAGTGAACCGGTTCGTCAACCCGATCATGTGCAAATAGTGAGCCTGCTACAAAGACGCCTTCCGTCAACGCGATGATATACCTACTCACATCGCCCTACTCACCAGTGGACCTGGTCAAACGTTCATGTGCAACTAGTGAGCCTGCTACAATGGCATCCTCAATGCGATGATCTACTCGCCCTCATCGCTCTACCCATCAGTGGACCTGGTCAAACGTCCATGTGCAACTAGTGAGCCTGCTACAATGGCATCCTCAATGCGATGGTCTACTCGCTCTCATCGCTCTACCCACCAGTGAACCTGGTCAAACGTTCATGTGCAACTAGTGAGCCTGCTACAATGACGAGCCCAAAGTCGACCTCTTCGATGAGCAAGTCGACTAGTGAGTCTGCTTCAATGACACGATCATCTTCGATAACAAGCAAATCCATGAGCTTGTTTCTATACCGAAACCTCAACAGTGAGCCTGCTACAATGACGAACAATGATTGACCTCTTGATTGAGCCGGTCAACGAACGGAACAAGCCCTACTATGTAGTAGGCCTGAATCAGCAGTGAGCCTGCTTCAATGGCACGATCACAATCGATCTCTTCGATGAGCTAGTCGATCCCCTTCTAGTGAGTCTGCTTCAATGGCACCAGCCAATAGTCGACCTCTTCGCTGAGCAAGTCGGTTCCTCCCTACATAGCTAGCCTGCTACAATAGGCATTTCGATTCTACACAAGGCTAAGAAAATACATTCATGCGGACATGAATCGTTGAAGAGAAGGAGTACTGTTACGATCCTAGCTACGCATCTATGTTGATAGCTATGTTGATGACTATGTTGATGACTATGTTCCTGGCTATCGCCGATCGCTCGTCACTAGGCTATCGAGTTGTTCCGAAGCCAATCCTATTCAGGGTTAGCTTATGTTCTTCTGAGCCATATAGATAGTCGATTCTTCCCTTCTAGATACTTTTCTTCCTTAGCATTTATATACTCGTTACCTTACATTCATATGACTCGCTCTATGCTGACTCCTAACAAAATGAATATTATCAACATCATAAATTTATTAACATAAATATTGATGTTAAAGAAAGAGAAAAGCAAAGATCATTCATGAAAAGAAATGATCTTGAAGCTGATTCAACGTCTTTGAAACACTTCAGAAAAAAAGATTGAAAGTCAAGATGCATTCATCATGAAAGATGTACAGAAGTTGAAAACATTCATTTAACTTCTTAATAAACAGCTTCAAATGCAAGAAAATATGTGTTTTATATTTAAAGCATCATCATGAATCAATATAACAAAAGAGAAAGCAATAATGAGAAAGTAATAACTTGAAGATGATTTATCATTATTTTGCAAGAAACACAAAATTTTAATGAAAATAATGAAAAGAAAAAAGATGAAAAAGATATAAAAAAAGTCAACAGATCAGATCTTTCAGAAAATTAAAAGCATGTCAATAATGCAATAAAATCTTATCATGTTGCTTTGCAAATTAAAAAGCAAAGACATTGCATTACATGCAATAAGCTCAGAAACTTAAGCAGCTCAGAAAAAATTTCAGAAATGAATAAAGAAAATCACAGATTCAGCACAAATAAAGCATTAAAGCTTCACAATATTAATGCATGATGTATGCATTATATTAAATATAAATAATCAGAAGATGATCATCAAAAAGCTGATGAAGAACAATGCAAAATTTCATGATGATTTAAAGATGTTAAGAATAATTTAATTCAAAAAAATAATTGAAAGTGAGAAGATTTTTTCATCATTCATCATAAAAAACATGATTAAAGCAATGATGAATTGACTGCTGAACATAAGCATGCTAAATTTATATCAGAAGTGCTTATGTAAACTGTTTAAAAAGAACTGTTGTATTATGCAGTGTTACAATTGCTTTGATTTCAATCATGTGATTAAATCTTGTAAAAATAAAGAATGCTGCTTCAAATGCACAGATAAACATCACATCAAAAAGTGCATTGCATTAATGAATAAACAATGATGCATGAACTGTAACGACAGTTATGAATTCTGAAGATGCTCATGTTTTAAGTGAAAATTATAGAAAAAGCAATTGAAAGAATTCTTTCATAACAAATCAATCAGATATTCTGAAGCATTGAAATACAATCACTCATTCTTTTCTTTCTTTTTGAACTTCTTAGATTCAATGAACTTTTTAAATTCAATGAACTCATTGAGTTCAATAAACATCTTGATAATGACAAGCAGTTGAGACATCAATGAGTCAGCATGACAAGTGATGAAAGTCAAGAAGAGATGAGTTGATTGCTTTTCATGTATGATCAATGACTCAAAAAATGAGATGTTTATACAGATTCAAAAATGTTAAATCAGAAAATGTAAAAGATTCTTAATGATTGAAAGCATATAAAAAGTTATCTTAATGCAGAGTCAGCAGCAGTTACAAATAATGTTATGATGAATCAATTCTTTTTATGAGTTTTATAATATAACATCAGAAAATTATTAAAAATTCAGAAATCATTTCTGATAAACAGAGAGATTTGTGAATTCAAGATAATAGTCATTCAAAAACAGAGTTACAACATTAATGCTTTGCAATCATTTAGCTCAATTTATAGCTTCTTTCATTTAGTAGAGAATCAATCATCTCAGACAAGAACATGTATTTACATCAATAAACATTTAAAATTCAATCAATAAATGATGAAAATCATTGAATCAAACATTTGTTCAATCAAACTGCTGACTAGCAGCTCAGATGACATTATGCAAATGTTATGATTCATAAATGTTTACAACTCATACTTATTGTTTATCATCTTTACAGAAGAATCATTTACTATCTCTCATTTAAATGAATTTATTAAAGATGATTATGAACAGCTGATTGTGAAAGATTTCAATCTGCATCATTCATATTGAGAAAACAGAAGATGCTTTATTCAACATACAGCAACTAATGTTTTATTAAACATTATTATGATTGCAAGATTAAAATTACTGCTTGAATCAGATATAATCATCAAAGAGATTCACAGTCAATTCATAACAATAGATTTAGCATTTGACAGTGAAAGAATACAGTTTATGATATATAAATGCAAGATGAGAACTGATCTGCATCAAGAATCTGATCATCTTTTGATTGTCATGAAGTTATGTTTATATACAATCTTCATGCAGTTTATGACTCATTAATCATGAAAGAAAATGAATGCAGAAACTTTAAATGTTCATTTAAGAATACATCTTTTCTATTGAAAGAATAGGGTGAACAGTATTACATATGATGAAATCTATGCAGATTGTAGAGAGAAGCCGTAGGCTGCTCTATCTATATACTGCTAACGTGACTGAGTCGCGACGCGCGATCTTTCTTCTGACGCTAGTCTACGAAGAGCTGCTAGAAACGAGCCTGTCATCGCACTTCTCAACACTTTCACTCGATGCTTGCGAGTTTCTCAGCTTTCACTGTCTTTCAGTCTCAGTTGTTCAATGAATCTTTTGAAGTTCTGTCGAGATAGTGACTTGATCAATCCGTCTGCTATCATATCTTGACTAGGAACGAAGTTCACTGAGATCTGATTCTTCTTGTGCAGATCTCGAATGTGATGATAAGCGACGTCAATGTGCTTCGATCGTTCGTGAATATGAGCATTCTTAATCAGCATAAGAGTCGCTTGGTTTTCTTCTTTGAGCTGCGTGAGTGAGACAGATTGATGAGTAACCTTCTCAAGAATATCGACGCGACTGTGACTGATGCTCAAGTACTTTGTCAGGTTCATGTTCTTGAGCACTTGACTGATTCATAGACTCTCCTTGACGCAGATTGATAGAGTCATGTACTCTGCCTCGATGATCGATGTGACAACGAACTTTTGCTTTCGACTCATTCAGAAGACTGATTCTTCATCAAGCATGTAGATGTAGGCGAGAATCGACTTGCGATCTAGTCTGTCTGAGGCGTAGTCTGAGTCAAAGTATTCTACTAACTTCATGCTCTCACTGACTTCGTACGTGATGCCTAGATCAATGGTGAAACGAACGTATCACATCAACTTCTTCAAGGCGTGTTCATGATGTTCTGCAGAATCGCTGAGATATTGACTTAGTCGATTGAGAGCAAAGACAATGTCGAGTCGAGTGTGAATTGCAGCATACATGAGGCTTTCAATGACTTGTTGATACTCATGCTGATCGATTCTCACGTCTTCGGATTCAGCTGAGCGAAGAGCGTCATATTCATTCATTGAAAGATCTGTTGCCTTGTGCTTGTCTTGCTTCATGTTGAGTCTTTCAAGAACGTCATGAAGATAGTGAGTTTGATTCATTCGTAAGGTCCGTGCCTTTCTGTTGCGAGTGATTTGAATATCAAGAATCTTCTTCATTTCCTTCAGATTCTTGACTTTGAAAACACATCGAAACTCATGCTTAAATTATTTAATGTTGCTCAATGATTTGCAGACGATGACTATGTCGTCAACATATAGTAGCAACATGATTTCTTTTGATCTATGAATCAGAAGGCATGAATCTGCAGCGCATTGTGCGAAGCCGAGTTCAGACAGCGCTGTTACACAGCGATCATGTCAATCTTGTGCAGCTTGCTTGAGATCGTAAAGACTTCGAAGAACTCTTAGAACACAGTCAGGTTTGACTTTCACCTCAGACGAAGGAAACATGTAGATGATTTCTTTGAGAAACGACTCAGTAAACGCATTGTTCACATCGACTTGGTGAAGTTCGAGATCTTTCATTGTCGCGATAGCTAGAAAGACTCGCAGAGTGTCAAACTTGACGATTGGCGCGAAAGTATTCTCGTAGTCAACTTCATGAATTTGAGAGAAATCTCTGATCACTAGTCTTGCCTTTAGTTTGTCAAGAGAATCGTCGACGTGCATCTTTGACTTGAAGACTCATTTGCTTGTTACGATGTTGATCTTTTTGAGCGAAACTTCTTCTTGTCAGGTTTCGTTGACGACTAGTGTCACAAGTTCTGCGTTGATCGCTTCTTTTCAAAGTTTTTCTCAAACTGAGTTCTGCACTGCGTTTTTGTAAGTGTTCAACGTGAGGATTCTTACTGTCTTAGAGGGATCGGATTCATCGACGCCGAATAATGCTCATGACATGCTTGCGTCACAATCGCTCTCATCGTTGTCAGCTTCCTCTGTGGCGAGCCAGGCCGTCATAGCTCGCAAGATCTTGAATGCGCGATCTTTCAGTTGTTGATCTTCGCTGTCTCTTTTTCTCTTTGAAATGACTACATGCAGAAATGTTTGAACTGCTGACTTCGACGTGCTTGATGCGAAGACTTTCTGAGTGATCTGAACATTCGAGTGAATTTCGCGATCGTCTGGCGTTTGTGACGTGACCTTGAATAGTGCATTCAAGTTGATCGCGATAGTCTTCAGTGCATTAGTCGATTCAGACGAAACGTCAATCATGAAAGCGTCAGATTTTGAAACGTCAGTTGACACGTTATTCTTTGATGATCTTCTCACAGATCTTCGCTCTGAAAGAACGTTGAATGTCTGTTTGCGAAGTTGCAAGTTCATGTCTTCATTCTTTTCATCTTCAGCGAACTTGACAGCGTGACTCTTGATGACTCGATCGAGATCTGAGGCTCAAAGACGATATTGCTTATCGATGTCTTTCACATATTTCATGAATGCGTCGAATCTGTCTCTGTTCATGAATTTGTCTCGTCTGCCTTCGATTGACAACGACTTGAAATCGACGTGCGAGTAGCATTTGCATTCTCATACTCGTACATGGTCAATTGAGGGCTTGATCTCGATGAATGTCTTCTTCGAGATCGTGAGGACTTCGTCGATCAAGGGTCTCGTGACGATTCGATTTCGCAGGTAGACATCTGTTTTCGCAGCTTCTGCTCAGAACTCAATGAGAAGTTCAGCATTCTTGATCATGGCTCGCATCGAGTTTTCTGTGATGTGTATGACTCTTTCGGCTACTTCATTTTGAATTGACATGTGTGAGACAGTGTATTGAGAAGCAATGTCAACTGATGAGCATCAGCTATTCAAGATGACTTTAAGTTCCGTGACGTTGTCGCTGCGTACTGAGAGAAGTCTGACATCGCTGTGAAGCTCTACGCTGAGTTTTCATTTCCGCAAAGCATCTGATGCATCGAATCGTTGCTTCAAAGGAATGCATCAAGTCTTTCTGAAGTGATTGTTCACTATCTCTAGAAAGTACGACTCGCTATCGAGAGACAACGATAGTGGTTCACAGATGTCTATGAAGATGAGAATCAAGATACTTGTCTTTCGATCGCTGACGTTGTGTCCTCGTTTGTTGATGAACTTGGTGAGCGCACATATCTCACACACATTCTCGTGACTGTCGTTGATGAGAATAGGTTTTTCCAGAGTGATGACCTTATGAAGCTGACGAAGCTTTGCTGATCCAAGGTGAGCGAAACGACGATGTCACAGCTTGTACAACTTGAAGCTTTTGTCATTTGCGAAGCTAAGTTGACCGTGGTCAACTTCGGCCTCGTTCTCATGATGGATCACGTTAGTGTGAGGCGCAGAATGATCTAGATTCATTGAATCGTCGAGATTCATTGAACTGTGCGTCGCTGAAAATGCTGATGAGATGTCACGCTGCATAGCTGATAGTAATGCAAATTCATCAAGATCGTTTGCAATTCTCTCTACTATGTAGACGCCTTCGCATTCTAGAGTCTCAATCATCTGCTTCTCTCGCTTGTCGTGCATGTACAGACCTTTATCATCAAAGCTTCCTTGCAGACCTTTCTCACACATTCTTCTTTCAGAAAGAAGATTCACCTCGAGCTTAGAAACATGAAGAACAGAGAACAGCTTGACTGAGTTTTCGTGACGATCTCGCATGACTGCTGTGTCACAGTGATTGACATACAATTTTCCCCCTTCAACTTTGATGATACGCCTCTTAATGCGAATTAGAGACTCACTAAAAAGTCGAAGTTGATCAGTCATGTGCAAGAAGACATCAGAGTCTGCGACTCAGTCGAATTCAGAAATCTTACTGACAATGTTCTTTGACAGAGCTGCAATATCCTCGCTCTCTTCGTTCTCATCGTTTTCATCGTCGTCAGAGATTTCAGAGTCGCTTTTCGCGTTGTAGACTCTGTGCTTCTTGTATTTGCCCTTCAGAAGCTCAGCGAGAATTTGAAGATCATCAGCGCCCTTGTGCTTTGTTTTGCCTTTGTCTTTGCGTTTCTTCACAAGCTCTTGAGCTGCAGACAGATGAGAGCAATCGGCTAGACGATGTTTGTCTTCACAGAGAAAACATCTTAGGAATCGACGACGCGATTGATCGCTGTCGAAGCCTGAGAAGCGTTTGCGACGATGACTGGTTTTGCGTTTGTCCTGCTCTCGATCAGTACGCTCGCGTTCGTTTCTTCGCTTGACTCATAGCGCAGCCTCTGTTGTCTTCAATTGTGCTTTCTTCTCTTGTAGCTTTTGAAGTTCTCTCTCAACGTCTGGCTTGTTCTGCGCATCAATGACATCTCGAATAACCGTGTATTCATCTGACAGCGATTGAAGTAAGGCTTGAAAGCGACGTTCTGGCTTGAATAGATCGCTCATGTCATTCTGTGTTGCGACGATCTTTCGAGCCAGCTTGACGAGATGTGTTCATGCCTTTTCAATAGAGGTATCCGTCGACATTCTGTAGTCGATAAAGTTCGTCAGATATTGTCTCTCAGTGATTTGTAGCTTCTCTTTGTATTTGTAGCTCAGAGCATCTCAAACCTCTTTTGCTGACGTCTTGTCTGCAGTGTGTTCTTGATCGTCGATGATGATGCAGATGATCAGTCAGTAGTGAGCTTTCGCGTCGACCTTTTGACTTTCGAAATCGAGAGATTGAATTTCGCTGATGATGTCGATGACGCTGCCGAATGTGTTCGAGCCAGACTTGCCTTCAATGACGAACCACAAGTCTTTTCCAATGAGTCATCTCTTCATGAGAGAAAATCATTGGTCGCAGTTCTCGCGAGTGAGAATGGGAACAGGTCGCCGTTTGACGAAGAAGTCGTCGAAGTTCATGACGTTGATGTAGACTCAGCTTGTTGTTAGAATCGAAGAATAAAATAAGAATATTAGATAGGTTGACGAGTGAAGTGAAGAGAATGTAATCTCGTCAGTGATGATGAAAATTTTATGCGTTCTTCGACGCGTTCAAGTATGTCTATTTGTTCGCTTCCTTGAGAACTCGTAGTAGACTGCCGATTTGATGTGAGTGCTTATTTATCTTCTCGTGAGATGCGTAGTAAGCTGCCGAATTCCACTGAACTTCTCTAAGTCAGTGTACTTATTTGTCTTCTCGTGAGACGCGTAGTAAGTGATCGCTGATTGCTCGTTTGAATAAGTCTTGTATCGAGTTGCCGAGCATCAAATGCTTAGAATGTTTCGACCTAATTACGTTGAAAGCTTCTTGCTAATCGAGACTCATAATCTATTGAAAGAATAGAGTGAACAGTATTACATATGATGAAATCTATGCAGATTGTAGAGAGAAGCCGTAGACTGCTCTACCTATATACTGCTAACGTGACTGAGCCGCGACGCGCGGCCTTTCCCCTGACGCTAGTCTACGAAGAGCTGCTAGAAACGAGCCTGTCATCGCACTTCTCAACAAAATTTTTAATCATTATTATTTTTAATTTAAAATGATTAATTTAATAACTTGCTTTGTTCATAATTATTATTTATATTTTTAAATTAAAATCTTTAAAAAAAGTATTAAAAGATTTTAAAGTTTTAAATGTGTTTAACAAACGTTGAAAATATTTAATTATGAATTTCATCATAAAATTACTTAAAAGTAAAAATTTAAATGAAAATTCAATAACGAACATTATAATTATAATAAATAAATTATTAAAACAAATTCATCATGAATTTATAAACGAGATTATTATTTTAAACATAGTTGAAGTCTTTTATCGTTTAATATAAAAACATTATGAATTATTTAATTTAATTACTTTAAATTATGAAATTTAATTCATTAATTATTTTTTAAATAAACTTTATAAATGATTAAAGATTTATATTAAATTATTAATTACATTTTACTTTAAAACAAATGAGTAAATAAAAAACTTTAATCTTGTTTTAAAATAATGTTTTTAAACTTTCAGATTATTATTACAAAATAATTAAACTGATTAACTGTTTTTCGTTAAATTCATCATTAATAATTACGTTTTTAAAACTACTTAATGCACGTTTTTTTAATTAACTTAAAATAATATTTTTGAATGAGTTTAAAGTTTAATAAAATTTCACTAAACATTATTAAGCTTTGAAATTAAATTATGATGAATTTATTTATTCAAAAAATAAATTAGATTAACGAAATTCTGTGAGATTAAATGACATTAATTTAAGAATCTTAATATTAATACACTCTTTTTTTATACATATACATTCTCATCTTTTACATGTACACTCTCTTTGTACTTTAATCATAATAGAAAAAGTGAAAAAATTTAATCATGATTTCATCAAATTTAGTAGACATGCTGATATTCATAAATGCACTTTCAATCATTTATAATTTGAAATCTACATTTTTTAATCATATTGTTATCTTCTCATACATCATGTCTCTTGCTTCATTCTTTCTGAATGAACAGTATGTATTACTCAGACTTTTACTAAATGTCATCAACAAGCACATTGATGAGAATGAAAAAGAATATGCAATCATTATAGCTTACATCAAGATGTCACGATTTTAATAAGTGTTATTCAAAAGATGTTGAGAAAAGAAATGTTAAACGATGTTAAATGTTGTTATGAATGATGTTATGAATGAAGTTATTAATGATGTTATGAGAATCATTAGATATGAATGATACTCAGCATTCAGTAGATATAAAATCTCTGAACAGTTCTCTTTTTTTTCTTTCTTCTTCATGCAACATCTTGTATTTTAAATCTAGTTTCTAGAATTCAATTCTGATTCAGTTCAGCTCTCAGTTCATGACATTATGTTGCATCAACTATTACATCATGAGTCAATTCAAGAATATCAGCAACATCTTATCATTGATATCTCAAGTCTTTGTCAACGAATTCATCACTGTCACTCAATTTCAAATTCACGTCAACAATGTTTTTGAGACGTGATACACTTTTCTGATCAATCTTCAAATCTGATTCAACGATATCATCATTCAGTATGTCAACTGAGTCTCAGTCTGTCAACAAGAACATGAGCAAACTCAGTTCAAATTTAAGCAGACTCAAGTCAATAATGAAATCTTGTCAGAAATGATTCAAGAATTCAAGAGCATAAGCGAAATCAATATCAAATTAGAAAAATATTCTGATTTAGAACTTTATATTGAAGAGCAAGAGAATAAGTTAAATCAATTCATTTTTAAACTGAAAAGTAAGCTGAAGTTGAACGCAAATCATTATTTGATTCTCAAGTTTCATTTGTTATATGAATATAATCGTTTAATGAAAAATGCTGTCACTCAAGCATTGTTGCATATAATTACTCAGCATGACAAGCTAGTCATGATTGAGTAGTTAATTATCTTGTTAAGACAAGTCTTTGATGATTCAAACAAGCAAGAAATCATTCAATGATTCATTTCAACTCTGAGAATGCAAAGTTGCATCTTCACAAAATATTTGTTCAATTTTCAGCAACACATTGATGCAATTGAATATGACATCATAATTCAAAAATTCAATTAGAAAAATGAGTTATTCAGCGAGCTTAAATCTTTATTAATTCAGATAAACATCAGCAGTCTGATTTATGAGCAGCTGATTATCAAATGTCAGCAATTGAATAATTAATATTATGTCATAGTACAGAATCTTCTCAAGTCAAAAGCAATGACTCATTTTATCTCTGTAATCTTTACAATTCTCATGCATTTCATGAAATATATGATACTTTCAACAGATTTAGAGACTACGATCTTGAGTGCAAGAAATCTCATGAACTTATCAATCATCAATATGAAGAAATGAGACTCATTAACTTTTGAAAAGCATCAATATTGCATGATCAATCATTTATGTTTATACTGTAATAAATCTGAGCATCAGACTGTGATCTGCAATTTCAAGCTCAAAGTTCAGCTATGAATCATCTTCTTGTCTATTTTTGCAATCTCTATCAACAATCTTACTTTCAATATTTCTTTCATCTTGAAAAAAGTCTAGTCTTTGCAAACAGTCATTCACAGAGACAATTGAATAGTCTGAAATTCTTTGCATTCTCAGTTTGTTCAATTCATCAGTTAGAAAAAAAGATGAACAATGATCATCTCATGCTTTCAAGTAATCTAGAAAGCAATAAAATCAATGTCAATCTCTCTGTTTTAATCAATATCAATGTCATTGATTATGCATTTATTGATGATTTTTTCATGTAAAAACATTCTCTTTTCTGTTTTTCTTTATCTGAATCTCATACTCTTTAAAAATGTGATGATCAATTAATCATATTTGAATCAATCACTCATTACGTTCTGATTAAACTTTGAGTTTCAAGTAAAAAGCTTGAAGAAATTCTCTTTTATATCACTTAGCTTTTGCAATTCTCAGTTGTTTTAAATCTGCTCTGATTAAAAAATCATAAAGCGATTATAAATCTGCATCATAATCAGCTTATCTTTGAATCTCAAGTCAATTCAGAATTCATATTTGAAACTCTCTTGAGCATCTTGAACTCAACTGTGTCAGTATCAGCTTTTTTAATGTCTTCATCTTCAAATCATTTAAGTTGATTGTAATCATCTTTGATCTCTTTCACTTCTGCTTTCAAGTCTCTAAAGATTTATGTTATAAATAATGCTTCATTTCTGTGACTCATTAGAAAAAAGAATCATGATCTGTTTGTCATATTCATGAGAAATATCAATAAAGCTCTGAAAATCACGTTTATTGTTGATTCTGTCATTTTATTATTTCTTGAATATTACGACTTTTTAAACGTTTTCTTTCACAAATTGATGAACATTTTATCTGAATAACATTTCTATGATCATAAAATACAGCTGCAGAAAAACAAAACTTCTATCTTTAAATCTTTATATGACATGTTTCAAGATGAGTTTTGAGTACTAAAGAAATATCTGAAAAATAATTTAATCAAAGACTTTATTCAAGTTAGCTCTTCTCTCATGATCTCTTTAATACTCTTTGTTAAAAAATCAGATGAAAAACTTAGATTTTGCGTAGATTATAGAAATCTGAACGTCATGACAGTTAAAAATTGATATTCATTGTCTTTCATTCAAGAAACTCTGAATCAATTGACTAAGATCAAGTACTACATCAAATTAAACATCATTGCAGTCTTTAATAAGCTGTAAATGACTTATGAAGATGAGTGAAAGATTGCTTTTTGAACATGATATGAATTATATGAATACAATGTTCTACTCTTCAAACTTATAAATGAATCATCATCATTTCAGAACTTCATTAATGACATTCTGCATAACTTTTTAGATGTTTTTTGCATCATGTACATGAATGATATCTTGATTTATAGCAACAGCAAAAAGAAGCATACTCAGTATGTTCATCAAATACTAGAATGACTCAGAGTCATTGAACTACAGATAAATATTGAGAAATGCAAATTTTCAGTTATCAAAGTCAAGTATCTGAATCTAATAATCATCATCAATGAAATCAAGATGAATTCTGAGAAAATCAATGTTATCATAAATTGAGTGACATTTCAAGATGTCAAAGATGTTCAGAGCTTTCTGAGCTTTGTTAACTTTTATAAATGATTTATTAAGAAATTTTTCAAGCTGATTGAATCATTAACTGTCTTAATCAGAAAAGATCAGTCATTTAATTGAACTCAAAAATATCAATTTGCATTCAATTAATTTAAGCATGTATTTATCATCACTTCTATTTTAATGCATTATAATTTGAATTTATCTGTGACTGTAGAAATTGATGTTGTCAACTATGTTGTAGTTAAAGTCATGTTTCAATGAAATGATAATGATCAGTTAAAATCAGTAGTTTATTTCTCTTCAAAAATGCTATTCGCGAAATGCAACTATGAAATCTATGACAAGAAACTTCTAGCTATAATCAGAGCTTTCGAGAAATGAAGACTCAAGCTGAAAGACACTTTAGATCTCGTTGAAGTCATTTTCAATCATAAAAATCTGAAATATTTTATGTCAATCAAGCTGCTCAGTTGAAGACAAGTCAGATGATCAGAGTTTCTCTTTCAATTTAACTTCAAAATTATGTATTATTCAAGTGAATTAAACACTTGAGTTGATGCATTTACATGTCAATCAAAAGATTTTCTCTTGAATGAGAAGAATAGTCATCAAGAACATCAGTGACAGATCATGTTAAAATTTAAAAATTTAGAAATTTAAGTTCTAATTAATGTTCTTGATGATAATGATCTGAAAGCATTTGATGAAAGTAACTCAGAGAATGAATCAGTGTTCTTTGAGCAGTCTGAATCATTCAAAGAAATAAGTGACTTGAAGAGTGAATCAGTGCTCTCTGAGCAATCTGAATTATCAGAGAAAATGTTTATGAATGAGCTAGAAGATTAACTCTCAGCAGTTTATTTCTATGATGAATGAGTATAAATCATTTTCATCGCGTTAAGAGATGATCAGCAAAAGCTTAAAGAATTTTCATTGACAGAATATATTCTGCAAAATAATCGAGTTTACTATAAAGATAAATTACTAATATTCAAAGATGAAGAACTGCAACTACATCTGCTTCAGTTAAGTCATGACATGTCTATTGCAGATCATTTGAATAAAGCTAAAATTTATAAAATATTCAGTCATTATTATTATTGATTCAAAATAATCGAGTCAATAGCACACTTTGTATACAATTGTCATTTATGCTTTCAAGTGAAAGTTTTTAAAGAAAAGTATCAGAGAGTTCTGAAGTCTTTTGATGTATTCAATTGTTGCTGAAAAGACATAGTCATGAATTTCATTATAACAGTATTTGAAAGCAAGAATTTGAATAAAAATTCAATAATCAATATCATGATAATCATGAATAGACTATTTAAACAAGTGCATTATGAGTTTATAAATGAAATTACAGCTCTGAATACAGCTCAAGTCTTTTATCGCTCAGTATAAAAACATCATGAATTATCTGATTCAATCATCTTGAATCGAGAAACTCAGTTCATTAGTCATTTTTGAGATGAACTTTGCAAATGATTAAAAATTTAAGTTCAATTATCAACTGCGTTTCATCTTGAAATGAATAATCAAATCAAGAATACTAATGATGTTTTGAAGTAATATCTTTGAGTCTTCATGATCTTCATGCAGAATTATTGAGCTGCTTGACTGTCATCAGCTGAGTTTATTATCAACAATCACTTCTTCAAGAGCACTTAATGCACATCGTTTCTAGCTAACTTCAAGCAGCATTCTTGAATGAGATTGAAATTAAAGAAAACTTTTATGAACATTATTAAATATTCAAATCAAATACATGTTGATCTGTTTATTCAGAAAATAAATTAAATCAATGAAATTCTGCAAGAACAAATGACTTTAGCTCAAACATCACAAAAGCAATTTGCTAATGCTCATTGAAAATACAGATTCAAATATGCAGTTAATGATCTAGTTTGATTAAATGCTTGCAATTTAATGATTCATTGACTCAGCAAGAAGTTATTCAACAAATTCAAGAAATTCTTCAGAATCATTAAAATCATTAGTTCTCATTCTTATTAGTTAAAATTATTTAATTTATAATTCTATCATGATGTCTTTTATATTAATTTGCTTTGATCTGCAGTTGATAATTTCTTATTTGAACAAATACTTCTTGTATCGTTTTCAATAGTTTTCACTGAAGAAATGATTAATTGAAAGATGAACGAAATATTGAACTCTCAAGTAAAAAACTCACAACTAAAGTATTTAATTAAGTGAACTGAGATAGAAGAAAACAGTTGAATAAAGTTTATGAATGTGATGAATGTCATTGAGATCATGAACATCTATCATGCTCAAAATTCTAATCATTCAAATAAAGATTCTTGAATCAGTTATGTTCAGACAAACAATGACTTCAAGTATGAGTTCAAGAATTGAAAGTGTCACAGAAGCTTCGATTTCAAAAGAGAGATTTATTGTCATGATTTTAGTAAGTGTTATTCAAAAGATGTTGAAAAAAGAAATGTTAAATGATGTTAAATATTGTTACGAGTGATGTTATAAATGAAGTTATCAGTAATGTTATGAGAATCATTAGATATGAATGATACTCAGCGTTCAGTAGATATAAAATCTCTGAACAGTTCTTTTTCTTTTCTTTCTTCTTCATGTAACATCTTGTATCTTAAATCTAGTTTCTAGAATTTAATTTTGATTCAGTTCAGCTTTCAGTTCATGACATAAAATGAATAAAAAGAACTTTAATATTGAAAACAAAGTTTATCTGTGCTGTAATTGCAAGAAAAAATCATGTCTTAATAATGATGAATATAATAAACATCTTTATGATTCTTCTAGATTCATTGAATGTTTTTTCAGCATCATCATCAAGATTGATGATGAGAAATACTGATATGTAACAGTCATATGAAATTCTGAGCATAATCATAAAGTCATTCTTGCTGAGATTCACTCAACAATCAGAAAGTTAATGATGATGATGAAGATATACAATGAAATTACTCATCAAATCAGAATAGAAATGAATTTCAATCTGATTCTGATTCATCTTTGACTTGATATCAATGAAACTCAATCTCTTTTCAAATGTATGAATATATACAATGTCAAAAACTCAATGAGAAGTCAAACTTTAAGTGCTCTGACTTTGATTCAGACTTTGTTTCAGCAACTGCAGCTCAATGAATAATTCTTTTGATATAAAACAAATGAGTTCAACAAGATCATTAAACTATTCTTTAGCAAAATCAATTGTCAGAAAATCTTAAAGTTTAATAATGAGATTTTGATAATGAACTGCATTTATAAAATTAATTGATACAAGATATTTCTACTGATTATCAATGAAATCATAATTTTAAACATAATTTTTTATGTTGAATTCATCTTTTTGATAGATAAACATATGAAAGATGTAATTTTTCTATTACTTTAACTAATAGAAAAAAAAAAGGTATAATTAAGTATTAACTTAACTGAATCAACTTTATGAGAAGTTTAATATCATTCAATCGAAGATGATCTTGACTGACTGTGAGCAAGATCTGATCAATGCTTTCTGACAAATGTATTTTATAACAACTTATTTACTGTGCATCTGACATGTTAACAAGAACGTGTTAATTAACTGTTGCAAGAGTTTTGAAATCAATGAAAAGTGAAAGAAGTTTTATTCAATCTAACACAAAGTCATGTACATTCATACTTCAAAGAAGTATGAAGCTCAGAACGATCAGCTTAAATGAATCTACAATGAAAAACATTCTGCAGCAATGTTATATCTAGATCTGTTATTAAGTTTGAGTTACTCAACTCAACTCAGATTGAATTTTGAGTTCAAGTTGAGTTGAAGAAGATCAATTCAACTTAAACGAGTTGAGTCAGATTTTCGATTCAACTTGATCAACTTGACGAGTTGACTTGAACTCAATTTCAGGCCTACTTTCTATCAAATTCTCTATCAAATTTTCTATCAAACTCTTTACTTTACTTTCTACTCTACTTTTTATTCTACTTTCTACCCTACTTTCAACTATACTTTCTATCATATTTTCTATCAAACTTTCTACTCTACTTTCTACTCTACTTTCTATTCTACTTTCTACTCTACTCTTTATTCTACTTTCTACTCTACTTTTAATCATACTTTCTATCATATTTTCTATCAAACTTTCTATTCTACTTTCTACTCTACTTTCTACTCTACTTTCTACTCTACTTTCTACTCTACTTTCTACCCTACTTCTCACTCTACTTTTCATTCTACTTTCTATTCTACTTTTCGCTCTACTTTCTACTCTACTCTCTATTCTACTCTCTGTTCTACTTTTCATTCTACTCTCTATTCTACTCTCTATCATATTTTCTATCATATTCTCTATCATACTTTCTATTCTACTCTTTATCATATTTTCTATCATATTTTCTATCATATTTTCTATCATATTTTCTATCATACTTTCTATTCTACTCTCTATCATATTTTCTATCATATTTTCTACACTACTTTCTATCATATTTTCTATCATATTTTCTATCATATTTTCTATCAAACGTTTTATCAAACTGATTGCAAAATTGATTGCAAAAAAATTTGGAAAAAAAAAGTATGATAGAAAATATGATAGAATTTTGTGTCGCAACTGACGCTAGCCTCAATCAGGCTAGCAAGCAGTGTAATGACACTGCAACAACTATGTTTCTAATTGAACGACTACTTTCTCTGCTTCTACTACAACTTCTACTGCTGCTTCTATTGCTTCAACAGTATAATAGAAAATATTATAGAGAATATGATAGAAAGTTTGATAGAAAGAATAATAGAAAGTAGAGCGAGAAGTAGGGTAGAAAGTATGGTAGAAAGTATACTATTTTTAGAAATCGAGTTCAAGCAACTCAACTCGATTTCAAGTTGAGCTCGAGTTGAGAGAAATCAACTCAATCTCAACTCAAATTCGATCTTGAATTGAGTTGATCTCTCTCAATTCAACTCAATTCTGATTCAACGACAAATCTAGTTATATCTGATCAGTGATCTGCTTCAATCATACAAGAAGAAGTTTATCAAGTGCTGAATCAATAAATGTCTGAATTTCAACAATCATGCAATCTTTCATGATGAAAGCAGTCATGTCAATTTGAAGCAAAATCTTTTAAACTTCATTAATGATTTTAAGATGATGATGAATAGTCTGAAGCTACTGCTTATAAATCAACATCAAGATCATGTTATGATCATTAAAAAAGCAAAAATTCAAATTTCTCATACTGTTTGAATTTCAATACTATGAGATCTCATTACTCATGTAACTTCTTTTGCTCTTTTATGCATAGATGAACAGTATAAAATGTTGATCTTAGAAGATGAATTTTTAACGACATGCAAACATATATACTTAACATTCATGAAACTATCTTATGTTCATCAAATTCAGATGCATATTTACAATGTAGCAGAAAATGAAGTTTTAAAGCTGAAAGATATACATTCACACTGATGATTTAACAAATTTACAGTGATATGAATGAAGAATGATATTAAAGTCACTGCAGTTTTTATCAATTCACTTTTACTTGTTCAAAATTTAACTGTCATGAAGTTAAAGAATCAATCTGTTGAAGCGCAAGATAGAGAAAATCAAAGATGTCAAGAAAAACATGAAAATTCAACTCAGCAAAATCTTTCACAATTTGAGCATGTTTTAACAAAGATAAAGATGAAGCGAAGATAGAAAATGATGAAGTCAATTACAATTAAAGAATGAGAAAGAAAAGAAGAAAGAGTGAGAAAGAATAAGCGAAGAGAGACAGAAAAAAATAGAGAAAGAAGTAGAGAAAGAGAAAGAAATCAGAATGTTATCTTTTCTTTGATGCACATGAAAGCAGATTTATTTGCAGCATTTCATATGTAACTGCATTTTAAAACAATGTAGATTTCAAAATTATGAATGATTGAGAGCGCATTTATGAATATCAGCGTGTTTACTAAATTTGATGAGATCATGATTAAACTCTTTTACTTTTTCTATTATGACTAAAGTATAAAAAAAGTGTACATGTAAAGATGAGAATGTATATGTAGAAAGAAAGAGTGTATCAATATTGAAACTCTAATTTAAATATTTAAAAATAATTTATTAACTTTTATTATTAATATGCTTTAAAATATACGATTAACAATTTAATTTAATTACTTAATGACTCAGTAAAAAGTTATTTAATAAATTTGAAGAATTTTTTAAAATTATTAAAATAATTAATTCTTACGTTTATTAATTAAAATTATTTATTGATTAACTTTATCATGACGTTTTTTATATCAGTTTGCTTAAACTTATAATGAATGACTTTTTATATTAATAAATATCTTTAATATCGTTTTTAAAAATGTTTATAATTGAAAAGTTAATTGAAAAATAAATAAAATATTAAACTTTTGAGTAAAAAGCTTTTAATTAAAGTATTTAATTAAGTAAATTGAAATTAAAAAGATGATTAAATTAAGTTTATAAATATAATTAACGTTATAAAAATCATGAACGTTTATCATGTTTAAAATTTAAATCATTTAAATAAATTTTTTAAATCATTTATATTTAATAATATAATAATTTTAAGTATGAGCTTAAAGATTAAAAGTTTCATAAAAGCTTCGACTTTAAAAAAGAAATTTATCATTACAGTTTAATTGAATGTTGTTTAAATAACGTTACGATTAAAAATGTTAAAAAATGTTACGAGTAAAGACAACATTTAATTCTAATTATATTTAATTAATAAGTTGAAGTTCTTTAAACTTAAATGTTACTTGACGTTTAATGAATATTAAATCATCGTAAAATTTTTTTTTAAAATAATCGTTGAGTTAAGTGAAACTTAAATGTTACTTGACGTTTAATGAATATTAAATCATCGTAAAAATTTTTTTTAAAATAATTGTTGAGTTAAGTGAAACTTAATTAATCTCATTTAATTTACTTGAGTGAGTGAATTTAAGAGCTGTTTTAAAAATCTTAAGTGAGTTTCTTTAAAGAACACTCATTTAAACACTCACTTAATTGAGTGTCGAGATATTAATTAAATAAGATAAAATAAGATAAGAAAATTTCTCGTCGAGCAACATAATCAGCAACATAACTAATTACTCGTGTAAAAGTGCTTCATTTTTCATTATTTTTGCATCGTTTAAAAGATCTCGCTCAGCTCATTAAATTGAGTCGCTTACATATGAATCATATAAGATGCGCATTGCTCGCATAGTAAATGCAATTATATGTTTAATATTTCATATGAGAAACATGTGTCTTGCATAGTCTTACAAACTTTGAAAAATCTTAATTTATTAATACGACTGAATATAACTGCATTGATTATGTGAGCAATGCGCATTTTATATGATTTATATGTAAATGATTTAATTTAATGAACTGAGCAAGATCTTTTAAACGATGCAAAAATTATGAAAAACGAATCGCTTTTACATAAATTATGAATTTTTTATGTTTCAAAGTTAAAATAGCTTAAATCTTAACATTAAACCCAATGAGTTCGCTAGAATGAGTTAAACCTTCGTTATTGATTGAACTCAACTCACTGAGTTTTACTGAGATAAGTTGAGTTTAAAAATCGATCGTTAACTCAACTCAATAATCATATTACTTTTCTTTATTATTTCTTGTTTCTTCGTGTAACGTTTTATATTATAATTTAATTTTTAAAATTAAGTTAAATTTAAATCTTATTTATGTTTAATTCGTGATAAATTTTGTTTCATGAGTTGTTTAAAAAGAAATTTAAAAAGAATTTAATTAATGTTAAAGAGATAAAGAAAAGAAAATTACAACAGCGAAGAGTTGTAAATGTAGTTTATATAATTGATTAAATCAATGACAGCGAGATTTTATCATCATATATTTCGCTTTTAATGAGACTCGCTATGTAAATTAAGTACTTCGCAGTAAGTGCGCGCTGACAAGTGCGCGCTTTATGTGCGCGCTTCGCGAACCTTTCGCTCAAATAGTTTACAGTTTAGGTGAAAGGCTTCCTAGAAATTAGTGGGTTCGGCTATGGTACGGTCGGAAATTGAGGCAATGTCACCCTGGATGCTACTGATTAAGAAGAAGAGGTGCTCCTGGAAGCCCCGTTTCAACGGGAAGCAGCGTTGGCCCGAGACTGAGATTCACCCGGAAGTCTTTCCACCCTACGCGATCAGGGCCGTCCCGAACAAGGCATGGCAAGTTTCCAGTAACTAGTTCGATGGGAGAGAACCGAGACGATGACCCCATCTCTACCTCCGATTAAGTACTACTCTCCAGCCATCACCTGACACAGCACCAATACACGAAGACAAACTCGACACTTTCCAAAAACAAGGCAAGGATTCTACTCTAACTCAGAGACTAAAGCAATGGTAGCTACTCTTGGTTCCCGAACGCAATCCCCAGAAAGTTCGAGAGTGGCTGCCGTAAGATCAGTCATGCGCACTTCTTATACCGCTCCTCACACTTGTCTCGTCTAAGCCGACGTTTTTCCTTTTCCTTCAGTAGCGGCATCGTATTTATCCTTTAGCCGCCTACCAGCCAGCCGACCCAACTCCAGTATGGGACCACATTCGAGTATCTCAGGTACCGAGAGCTCGGTGCCCAGGTTTTGTCGAAGCCAGTTGCGTAACTCAATCATCATCAGCGAGTCTACACCTAGATCTTGGAAGTTTAGTTGCAGATCAAGATCGCCTTCGGTCGCTCGCAGGATGCTGTTCAGGTGACGGCCGATTTCACCTGCCAGGACCTTGTCACTGTCTTCACTACCGAGTATCGCCGGGTTATTCGCAACGGACGCCAAGAATTGCGTTAGGCCATTGTTTGAAGCAGTTGCAGTTGCGGCGGACGTGACATCGTCCTCATTTCGGTACACCGCCATGCGGCGATCGCGTCGCCAGACAACCCGATTGCGGGGGTCAGACAGAGGCAGCGTTGATCGTACACCCAAGCCCAATTGGTTGAGACTTGTATACGCTTGTACAGTCGAGTCTGCAGTATGGGCCTGAGGCGGTGAGAACTCCCTCGATGATCTCCAAATCATGAGTTCCAGAGATTCGAGGAGATCCCGCTCGATCAGCATCCAGTATGCACTGGCCCGAAGAGGTTCCAGAGCCCCTGGGTTAGTAGTAGTGAGAGATCCTACGTCTTCCATGACTCCGATGTCAATAACGCTAGCCGGCTGCCCCAGATGCTGTCGGTATTGCGTGAAAGCATCCAGGAACGTGTTGGCAGCAGCATAGTTGGCCTGACCCCACTGACCTGCCAGTCCACACACAGAACTGAACATGACGAAGAAGTCTAGGTTATTACCCAACGCTTCGTGTAGATTCCAGGTTCCGCACACTTTCGGCGTTATGACATCATTCCACTCGTCGATTGTCATCTTAGCAAGCGAATGGTCCTATCGAGCATCAGTCAGGCGGCCATGAAAGGTCCACGATCGCAGAGCACCATACCCTTAGAATCAAAGACATTTGCATCACTCCCGCAACTGGTTTGCTCGCACCAGTGACTGCTCGCTTCACATCCTTGAGGTTGCCAACGTGGCCCGAAAAGGCCTGGACCGAGCATCCTAATGCTTCCAACTCGTGCAAGAATGCCCCATGGACATCCTTGTTAGCGGCCGACCTGGAGAAGAAGATCAAGCTCCTGGCTCCTCGCTCGATCATCCACGTTGCTATGGCTTGGCCAAGGCCACCTAGTCCACCCACGAGAAGGTAAGAAACATCGGGTAGGAAAAGGTCCCTCTGACCTAGGACAGCCGTCCCTGGGAGGACATTAGGATCCTGAGGCATGCGAATAGCAACTTTGCCGTCGTAGCTCCTCTTCTGCATGAACTGAAAGGCCTCCGAGATATTTCCAGCGTCATATGTTGTGACAGGTTGGAAAGGCTTGATCTCTCCAGCTTCGTACATCGCGACGATAGTCTCGAGCAGTTTCCTCGCCTCCAGTGGCCTTGCCTTACACAGCCGGGCGACGTCTACCCCAAAGAATCCTCGGTTATCGTGGAACAAGTCAAGAGCTAGCTTGCCACGGCCGGTTATGTCGCGCTTGCCCAGTTCAATCATGACGCCGTTCTCAGCGACACACTGCCAAGAAGCGTGCAAAAGCTCTCCAGCCAACGAGTTCATGACAAGGTCCACGCCGCTGCCATCTGTCGCTCTCAGTATGTTAGTCAGGAACGATTCGTCCGTGGAGCTAAAGATGCGATCTTTAGCAATGCCGAACGTCTCGGTCAGAAAAGCGGCTTTCTCGGGCGAGTCGGTCGTGGCGTACACCTAAATATGAAGTTGAGTTTTTGCATTCTTCATGGCACGGAGATAATTTACCTGCGCTCCGGCAGCCTTACAGATATACATGGCGGCTATGCCAGCCGGCGCTGCTGCAGCTTGAACCAAGACCGTCTAGCAAAGATAAAACACGTCAGAATATCATGTGCAGTCCTGGAACTAAGTCTCGACTCACCTGTCCTCGAGTCAAATGACCGACGTCTACGAGCCCCCGTATAACGGTGGCGTATATGGAAGGCATAGTCGCTGCTGCTTCAAAGCTGAGACTGGAGGGCATCCTGATGCACCTCTGAGACGATGTTCTGAGCCTCGAGGACAGCGATTGTTCGCTGAGCACCATAACACAGTCACCGACCTGGAGGTGCTGCACCTCCTGCCCGACTTCATGTACCACCCCGGCACACTCATAGCCGAAATCGTCGCCTTCGACGATACCCATGGCAACGTATACATCGCTGTTATTCATGCCGGACACATGGACATCCACCTCCACCTCCGTTGGACCCAAGGCGCTCTCTTGCGGCCTTGTCGCCCAGCGAAGGGTCTCTAGTACACCCTTTTTCGCGATCTGGAGGCGCCTTGGCGACCCTTGAACTCCGATATTTCCCAATTCATGCCTCACCGAGATGTCGCTGAACCGACTCACATGAACAACCCCGTTGTGGAGAGCGAATTCGTAATCTGGATCTGTTTCCTTAACTCGATCTCCACGTATCTTTTCGAACACTTTGAGAGTGGCCTCCCACGCTTGGTTGTCGAGACGATCCAGCTCAAGAACACCGAAAGGCAAGTTCAACTCGGATCGGATCGTACGTGCCATCCCATTCACGAGCGAGTACCGGGGGTCCGTAGGCGCCATCTGGGCCTGGCGGGTTAACCAGAGGATCGGGCGTTCTCCTAGACCGCATACAAAATCGACGAGGTCGCGAAATTCCTTTCCTGTGATGTCGTGAAGGAAGGTGGTCTCGAGCTCGTAAGCGGAAATCACAGCCTGGTTAGATGGAGGCGTCTGCTGGAGGGAGCAGTGATCGACTTCAATGCCTTTGCCATGGAGATATTCCTCTAAGGCTAAGGCATTGGGGCTGGTACCTTCAGGTGCTAGAACAGTCAGTCTTTTAAGCTGCTGCTGCGATACCCCGTCCGTGGCTCTCGCTGTCATGGTGGCATTTTGTTGATATGGTGGCTTTTGATCGTAGCAGACAGACTCGACTCCATCAAAGCCTGCTTTGCGAAGCTCTTCGTCCCATCGCTCCGGGAACACATATGGCTGTTTTGGGCGCCCGTCGGCTTCTCCAAGCCACCACCCTGGCAGAAGTCCCATGATATAGTCCACGAATTTGGATTCTGGGTCCGAAGGTTAGTATTTGGCGCAATCGACAGGAGGCGGAAGTTGTCTCACCTGGGCACAGCTCGGAGAGGAGTAAGCGACCCCGGGGTCGAAGCAGTTTCCGGACGTTGGTCAATGTTTCTACGAGGCTGGGCGTGGCGTGTAAGACCTGCGCGTTAGTTGGTCAGAAGGGTAATCAAAAGGTCTTAAGATCTCACGTTGCCTGCAATGACCAAATCAAACGAACCCTCCTCAAGACCCTGCTCAGCAGGAGCCCTGGTGACGTCGAACGGGCGATACTCAATGGCCGCATGGTCCTTGAACCGCTCCTTTGCCTTGATGAAGAAACCAGCCGAGATATCGGTGTAGAAATACTTGGAGTATAACCTCCGCCCAGACAGGGTTTTGAGATTTTTCAGGACGTTTTCAGTAGTGCTTCCTGTTCCGGCGCCAATTTCAAGGACTCGGAGGTTTGGGTTTTCGTGACCCAAGAGCTCCACTAGGCCTTGATAATCAATCCAGTCGAAGAAGTTGTAGAAGTCGGTGAGCATATTATCCCGGAACAGGAGCTCCAGGGCGTCAACTTTCCCATCAATGATATCCACAGCAGCCTCGTAAACCTTATGTATAATACGGCAAGCAGCCATGTTCGGCGTGCCCTCGGCTACAGCCATCAGGTCCTGTATCATTGCCTGTCGCTCCGCCGAAGTAAGCTCATAGAGCTTCGCTGTTCCGGATACCAGTCTGGATTTATTTGCCTTTGCAAATTCGAGAAACTCCTGCAACCAGCCGCGGAACTTCTGCAAGTGTCCCTCTGGCGCTGTATGCCCCACCAGCTGAAGATGATTCTCTATCGCGCAAAGCACGACCAATTTTTCGACCATGGTGATGGCCGACTCCCTAAGGAGCTCTGCCCTAATTAGTGTGCCGGGGTCGAGCATGTCAATGTCAGGCTTCCACTCCAATCGTACTGCTCCATGAGGATCACTCCCGCGCTCGTCACTGTCGCTGATCAGTAGCGATGATTTGGCGCCTTTCAGGAACACTGCGAGCTCGCCGTTTTGACTCACACCGTACCCGTTGCCCGCCACCGCGTTGCCGGGCAGGCACTTCGCCTCAAGATGTACCCGCGTGGAATTGCCGGCAGCGAGACCAACATACAGCTCTTCGATATAGTTTAGCTGATAGGCTTCCGTGAGGGTCCTTGTCTGACCATAATGCATTGCGGTGTCGATGGCCTGAATGATAATTGTCATGGAGGTTGGATGAAGCTGATAGGATGACTCGGATTCTGTGGATGCTCCAACAACAGTGGCCGAAACGAGCTTCTGGTCTGTACCAACTGAGACGTCTTGCAATCCCCGGAACGATGGGCCGTATTCCAAGCCAAGGCGTCTCCAGGCCTTATACCATCTCCCGGCGGGTACACTCCTTGGTAGCAGGGGATTGTGTCCCACCTCATACTTTGATCCAGGCCCAGATCGTACCTGTCCGTGACAGTGCTCTACCCAGCCAACAGTGCTGTTAGAAACGATCGAGAAGTCATACCACACAGACTTCATCGTTGTAGTCAACCTGTAAGCTCGCAGCGAGGTAATAATCTCGAGCGACTCACCGGGTTTGATAATCAGAGGGCTCGTATCGATGATGGTGGTATTACGAACTGTGTAATCGCTGGCGCCGGAGAGCTGACCTACCGCTTCACCAGCCATAGTGATGTACGCTGCTGCTGGGAACACCGTATCCGTGCGTACGACGTGCTCCCGGACCCATGCAGGGACAGTGTCCGGACGGAGGTGGTTGCGCCACACGGGCTCCAGGTCGCTTGCCTCTGCGACGCGAGAACCGAGGATGTCATGATGAGCAAACTGTTTGAAGCGCCATCTCTTCATCACGCGGCTTTCGTGCCAGTAACTTCCCTCACGGTGCCAGGCATAGTTGGGGAGATTGGGGAGAGTATTACCGTTCGGGTACATGGCTGCGAAATCAATTTCGACGCCGACAGAGAACAGCTGGCCCATCGCTTTCAGCACGCTTCTGCGGGCGTCCACATTTCGACTTAGCAAAGACTGGTACTGGGGCTTGGCGTCAAGTTCTTTATAGACCTGCTTCAACGGACCAGCCAAAGCCGGATGAGGTCCAATTTCGACATGCGGTTTGCCCATAAGCTGTGGATGATTGAGAATAGCTTTGACTCCCGAATGAAATAAGACGGGAGATAGCAAATTGGCGATCCAGTACGACGGTCCGAGTTCTTTCGCTTCCGTCATGAACTTGTCCTTGACAGTGGAATAGTAAGGGATCGTCGGGTTCTTTGGTGCAATACAGCCTTCCAGCAATTGCTTGTACAGCCCCGCCACGTCTTGCATATGGTCTTCACAGAAACGTTAGTCTATCGAACGTAAACCTGGACTTGTGGTGAGGAGTTACGCGAGTGATAGGCCATTTCTACACGCACTCTGCGTGCAAAGACCTTAGGCCTGGTTTTCGTGAAGTCTTCAATGAAGGAGTCCAGCGCTGAGTCGTCACCAGAGATAGTCACACTGCTGCCACTGTTAACGCAAGCAACCCACACAGTCGGCGGAAGTAGTGAAGCCACTTCGCTAGCGCCAAGGCCGATGGCAGCCATACCGCCTTTACGTGTCTGGGCTTTTAGTGCTTGTCCACGGCAGTAGGAGATTGTGACGGCCTCTTCCATGGTGTAGACACCAGCAGCGTAAGCCGCGGCGACATCACCACCGGAGTGGCCGATCACTCCTGAAGGCTGGACGCCCCATGAGCGTAATAGATTGACGAGCGCAACCTGGACGGCCGTGCAGATGGGCTGTGCATACTGAGCCTGATCCAGAAGACTTGTCGGTGTCGGCTTTCGCATTTCAGCTGGAAAAAGTCAGTCCCCACATATCGCCTTCACAGCCCGTGGTTACGCAAAGCTTACTTTCCATACTAAACCCTGGAGGCTGCTTGAATGTGGCCAAGTGGGCATCCATCGTGCGGATATCCTGAAGAAAGGAGGTGTAGGCTGTCATCAGCTCCTTTCCCATCCCTGGCCACTGTGCGCCTTGCCCAGTAAATACAAACACTGGCTTCGCGCCTGTACTTGCTGTCTTGGCCTTCATCGTGGTGACCTCGAAAGGCGCAGAGACTTCCGCGATTGCAAAAGCGCGGTATGGCAGATGCTGTCTTCGAGCGCCGAGTGTGTAGGCGAGATCATTCAACGATGGTTGTTCCCGGATGCAAAACTCCTCCGCATTTTTGACCAAATTTGTCAAAGATTCCTCATGATTGGCTGAAAAGACAAGTAGTAAAGGATTTGTACTCTTGAGACCGTCCACGCCATCTCCATTCACACAATGGCCGTTCACACCGTTGGTACCATTGAAGGTTGCCAGCTTTGTGGCTATAGTAGAGGTTCGACCTTGTTGTTGGAAGTAGGATGGCAAGAATGATTTTGCTGCGTCGATAATCACCTGGTCCAGAATCAGATCAGCCTGTACGGGAGAGACATGTTTATACATGGAAAAAACGCAGAAGTCGGCGGGAGAGGTTGGTAGCAGAGCTCCTGATCGAGGTCCAAGGGCAGAAACAGACATGGGCTAGAGGTAGACCTACGTGGCAGTTTGCGCCGCCGAACCCAAAATTATTGACACTAATCCGTTCTTTTCGTCCTTCGGGCCACGAAGTAGGTTCCGTGGGGACAACAAGGCGTGCTGACTCCCAAGGTACTTTCTCGTAGTTAGCAAACAGAACTATGCACTTGAGGCTTCAAGCAAGCACAAAACTGCTGGGTTCAGCTCACTCTTGGGGTTCGGTGTGTTGAATTTGATATTGGGCACAATGGTCTTGTTCTCCAGACACAAGACCGCCTTGATGACGCTGGTCAGCCCTGAGGCTGCCTCTGCGTGACCCACATTGGGTTTGACCTACTACGTTAGCATATACCCTCCTTCAGGCTGGCAGCACACATACCGATCCTACCAGTACGCCGCCGCTCTCGTGCCAGACATTGGCGACTGCCATAGCTTCTATAGGATCACCTATAGCCGTACCTGTGCCGTGACATTCACAAAAAGCAGTCTCAGCAACATCTAACCCGGCTTGCCGATAGGTCTTACGAATCAGGGTCTCTTGCGCGGAAATGCTGGGGTTGCTTATCCCGGACGTCTTGCCGTCGAAGTTGGTTGCGGTCGCCCGTACGATGGCACGGATAGGGTTTCCATCCCGAATTGCGTCATCTAATCTTTTGATGTAGACAGCGTTAATGGCATCTGCACGCGCATAACCATTGGCGGCTGCATCAAACGTCTTACATGAGATGTCCGCAGATAAGGCCCCAGCTTCGTACAATGCAACCGTCATGGCTGGAGTCAGGACAAGATTCGCGCCGCACGCCACAGCCGAGGAGCATTGCCCATGGGCGACCGCCTCGCATGCCAGATGAAAACCTAGGGAGGAGGATGCACACGCGGCCTTAATGACAAAACTTGACATCTGTTAGTTGAGAATGAAGAAGAAACATAGCGTATATCGTAATTACCTTGGTCCACGCAAGTCGTATTCGTATGAGACACGATTTGCCAGTGCGAAATCGAATGAGCCAGTCACGCGGTACGTCGGAAAGTCTTGGGGGTCTTTGGCTTGGAGGTCGTTCCAGTCCTCAGCAGAGAAGCCTACATAGCATCCGATATCTTTACCTCTCCACTTCGTCTCCCCAGCACTCTCGAAAGCCTCGTAAACGACTTCCAGAAGCAGCCGGTGATGAGGGTCCAGCTGGTCTGCTTCGGCTTTGGACATGCTGAAAAATCCAGCGTCCATCTGCGCGAGGTCCAGATCATTGAGGAAGTAGCCCTGGTTCGTGTCCAAGAGTCCTGACTTCCCGTGACCTTTGTAGCGGTCCTTCGGAACGGGCGAGATGGCATCTTTCTTGTTGACAAGGAGATCCCAAAGCTTTGCTTCTTTATCGACGCCTCCTGGCAGTCTCATGGACATACCAATGATGGCAATGGGCGTGGGTGGAGGCGGATGAGTGTAAGTGTGAGGGAGATGCACCTCTTGTCCACCACTCCGGTGCTCTCCGTTTGTCCTGCCCGAGGCATCTTTTGGCTCTGGAAAAGCCATGACCTTGGGATGTTACTACTTCAGAGAAGGGAATCACGACTGGCACCTATGTAGATGACCTAAAGTTTGTGAGTAGGTGTAAGCCGATAACGAAGCGCGGCTCTGAATTGAACTAGCTTATTTTCTCAATAAGCTGGTGGCCTCGATTGCTCGCTGTTCTACTGCTCTCCGCGTAGACTCACAATATAGATCGCTACGGGAGTCCCGAGCAAGTGTTAGCCACTCCAGAGAGTCTTATTAACGGAGAACATACTGTCCTGAGGTGGAAGGTCGAACAGTAGTGTGCTCTCCCCACTCAAGCTCCAGGAATGCCGCGGGAATCAGGCACTGATTGGCGTATTCGGAATTAAGCCGTCTGTTTAGGGTCAAGCACACCCCGTACCCGCAGCAGCTAACGCAGCTCGGATTCGCATGCCCATAAAGGGAGCCTGCGTATCCCGTAGCCAATAACGGGCTGTTTTCGACTTCCACCGGACAAGTCACTCGCGTTCGCCCATGCCGTGGGCGATGACCGAAGCACGATGGGGCGAGCGGCTGCAAGGATTTGAGCATCTCACGGTGAGGCGCGCTTACGATGAACCGATAAGAAGAAGCGGAATTCATAGCGATTCAGAAATATAATGACACCGAGAGCAACGACCTCAACATTCCTGTGACCTGATGAAGCTAAATGTAAAGAATTGGGTCTAAAGTCCTGCCATATGCCCCCACTTTAGGAATGTTGACCAGAGTGAAACCTTCCGGGCCCTGGATGTTGTGCTGGTGGCAGTAATTAGCTTGATATCACAGACGAACTATGGAGTTAGGTTTCGTTATATACCATTCGCTAGTAGCTGTGCCGGAAGAGATAGAAGCAGTGACTGTAACTGCGAATTCTATGTGTAAACAGTAAGGATGTCGACGCATTGAAGGTTACATCCATATTGATGGGACAATTGAGTACAAACAGATTCATGTTGCATGCATCAGGCAGTGCAACAAAAGAAGCCTGATCATCCAAGGTCCAACATCTGCACATACATATAAGTAGTTCATGACCCAAGCACCAACACCGGCCTCTCAGATTCCGGCCTTCTCCTTTTCACCTTGCATATTACGTTGCTTGTGCGGTGAAACCATCCGCTCCAGACCTCCCAGCGATGAACCAGGAGCTCGAACTCAAACTCTCTGAGGATTGTCGGAAGGAGTTTATACATCTCAACTTCGCTGATGTGCCTTCCAATGCACATCCGCGGCCCATGGCCAAATCGTAGCATGGCGCGCTCCATTTGCTTGACTGTCGCTTCGTCACGGTACCATCTTTCGGGGATCCACTCGTGAGCATCTTCTCCGAAACCGCGTTTGTCGAATTGGACGGCAGCTGGGTTCATGATGACTTCGACGTCCCCTGGGACGAATGTGCCGCAGATGTCGGCGCCCTCGGACGGAACCTCCCTTGGCAAGCCCAAGCCTACCGAAGGATGCACCCTCATGCTTTCTACGACGATAGCATGCAAATATGGTAGCTTCCGCGCATCTTTGAATCTGATAGGATACGAAAGATGTCCAGCCTGGAATGCCGCGTCGATTTCGCGCCTCAACTTCTCCAGCTTGTCCGGGGCCTTGTGCAGGTGGTAGAAGATGCTCGTCAACGCGATGGCCGTGGTGTCGCTACCAGCCCAGATCGTAGACCATACCTCCGTCACGACATCCTCGACGGTCCATTGAACCTTGGTGCCCTTTTCCTGCACAATCCCGAGCAGACCGGTTAGGATGTCATCATGGGAGTACTCATGCCCTTGTTGCATGGTCATCCAACGCTCGTGCGTAGCATTTTCAGCCTGCTTGACTATGTCAAGCATGCCTTTGACCCCGTCGCGGCCGCTTTTGTATACGAGCTGAGAGGCCAGGTACAAATATCGGAAAGGCCAGGGTATGTAGGTGATAGAGGCACCAATGTCGGGCATGACCTCCATGAGATAACACCACTGGTTGTAGTCCCTCCCTTCGCGGACCATGCCGAAGCCGCCCTCGCGGCCGTGGAAAATCTCCCCAATCACGTCAAATGTGTACCGCTTCAGCCATAGACTCATGTCGGCGGGCTCCTCCGACTCGCAAAGTATCTCCATCTTCCGGTAGAAAAGGTCGATCACTCGGTCCACGCGCGGCTCGTAGTTCAGAACGTTGACCTGGGCGTACAACCCCGCTATCAGTCGCCGTCTCTCGGTGTTCTTGGCCTCGTCGCGCTCCGAGAAGCCGTCTGTCCGGGAATTGGGGTAATGTGAGTCGAAACCATCGTAGAAGCCTCCCTTACGCCAGACCCTGCCATTTTTGGCCCCGAAGATAGTCTCAATAGCTTCAGGGTTGCACACGGCCAATTGCTTTGGACCTATCCTAACGAAATCGCCGTACTTCTCATGAAGCGAGTGCTGGACATTTCGGGCTTTTCCGAGGCGAATTGTTTGGAAATACCACAGAGATGTAATGGAGGCCCAGAATGGGCCGGGGAAGCGGCTGAGTGGATGAAAGTACCGATTGTATATGGCGTTGGATAGGGCATAAAGCAAACATAATAGGGCTAAGGCTTTGGCGACCTGAGAAGAAATCTCGGCGGTCTTGAAGGGTGAAGACATCATTTGCCAAGTCTCTTGATTTCCGTCTCATTACGCAGAAGAAAATCCCGCTGGTGATTCAATGGTGGCACCAATGAATATTCACATAAAACCAATTTCAGATGATCTTGCCCGTTATGTGGAAAGCAGTAAACAAATGCACGAAAAGCGGTCGTCGGAGTCCACGCTGAGACAGTGCAGGCCTGAAGGCCTTCAATGCTAAAAGAGTTTATTGGCCACGCCAAGGTTCCTGGTGCTTGCTCACGTGCCTACGGTACCTCGATCTGTGTTTATCAAGCATGACACCACAGGTGGTTAGTCAAATACCTGGGCCGTTGAGCTCTTCCTATACTCAGATAACGACTTACTACGTAGATTGATTGTCAAAGACAGGGGAGTTGATTGATCAGCAAAGTGAAGATAATCCTTGGCTGTGGCTTCAGTATTAACAATAAACCCCCTGGATACGTTGTAGAGGGTGGATTCGGTGCCCTGAAACGAGGAACGAGAGGAAGGGACTGGTGTTTGGTTGGTGCAAATTACGCAAAACCGAAGGGTTCAGGTTCAGAAACTCGGCTCAACTCTTATCCAATATTCGTAACCCTAATCCCGGGCGAGAAGGCTCGTTGAGTTCTACGGAGTTACGGAGGTAGGATCGAGGGTATTGCTGAATTGACTGCGGTTTCTCTACGGCGATTAATAATTCAACCAACCCAACGACTATCGATGTTAAGCGTGGAGACCCAGATGTACACATAAATGGCCAGGCCAACAATGTGAACCCACAAAAGAGCTCTGAGCCCACTTGGCAGAGGATGTTGGATGGAGCACGCTCAGGAAAATTTATTACCTATTCGAGGCATCTCGAGACGCCAGTAAGGTAATCCCAAGCGGGACACGCACTATAGCGGGGCTCAGTACCGTTGACACAAGGGCAAGGGATATTATTATTTGACTTACTGTAGGGGCTAGGCCTATCTTTGTTCTGCAGCAACTACTACTGTACTACGTTGTATGTACAACCTATCAGTCAAAGCTGGTTATAACGGAGATGACAAGCGTTAAAACCGAAGTTCCCTGTAACAAATGCAAACCTAAGCTATATAAATATTAGTGTAAGAAAAACTAAGAGAAAAATAATCTCTGAAATAAATTCAATACATATTTGTATGAGGATTTTACAGTTAATTATAACGGACATCATCAAAATCTCTCAAAAATACTTCCGTTATACAGTAATCATCAGATTTAACGGAATTACCATACAAAAATCGTGAAATCTTCACTTTCGTTCCGTAACAAAGGGAGTTCCGTTAGCTGAGACTCCGCTACTCGGTATAACCCGCTGCGACTGTAGTATTCTTGTGCAGGGGGCTGAGCTTATCAAAAGCGGGACCTGTAGGATGCATATGCGGTCACATTTTGGTCGCGTTCCCGAGTTCGGATACACGAGCCCCCGCCTGGAAGTGGGCCAATTGTTCACGCCACAGCTTTGTAGGAATCCTCACGGAGTAACATGTCGGCCTACCGAGGGAGGCTCCAGCTGAGGCACAGACTAGGTCCTTGGTGACTCTGTTTACGGAGTAAATCATCGCCATGAGGGCGTTAGGCTCGACGTGATGATTAATCGTGCACAATGTGCTAAAAGGTCGTGGGATCGTTTGGATTACGTGAAACCTCTGTTCTTTGCGTGTTAACAATTCATAGCCCTCCTCGACTTGGAAGATGGCGTCTCACCCCCCAGCGAAGTGTTGCACCGTTGGAGTCAAGCATGAGTAAGATCTTCCTTGTGAATCCATACGTACACAGACCTACCAATCTTGCTGGCTAGAAGTCTACAATGATGGCAGTCGTTGTAGATTGACGCAGAATCGCTAGCTGACGTATCGCTAGGGGAGAGCCTACAGGGCAAGATATTAAGATTGGCTCTTACGACGCCTACCTGGCTACACCAGACCCGTCAAATTCCCATCAAGGCTGCGGGATCTTGTATTGCCCTGACGTGATTGGGATTTGGCAGAATGCCAAATTGATAGCAGACCAGTATGCTGCCAATGGCTACTTATGTTTGATCATTGACCTGTTCAATGGCGACGCATTGCCCCTAAATTTCGGCGACGACGCCGACTTCAATATCATGACCTGGATCGCCCAAGGGAGCACGGGGGATAATCCGCACACGCCAGAAGCCATTGATCCTATCGTAGCCCAGGCTATTGAATGGCTCAAAGTCAACAAGAACGTTAAGAAGCTCGGCGCCGTTGGATACTGTATTGGAGCAAAGGTGGGACTATTCTCGTTTCCTGTTGATGCAAGCTGATCAAAGAGATCTTGTACCGTCACTAATACGAGTGTCTCACTAGTACGCCATACGCCACATTCCCGAAGTCCAGGTGGGCTACGTTGCCCATCCGGCCTTCGTTGAGAAGGACGAGCTTGCTAGGTTCAAGGCACCGCTTTCCATTTCTGCTGCAGAGAAAGATGTTCTCTTTACGGCTGAGTTGCGGCACGATTCGGAAGGAATCTTGGCTAAGAACGGCCAGCCTTATCAAATTGCCTTATATAGCCACGTTGCACATGGCTTCAGTGTCCGCTGCGACCTCTCTAAGAAGGTTGAGAAGTTCGCGAAAGACCAAGCGTTCTTGCAGGCTATCGCTTGGTTTAACAACTGGCTGCTGTGAGAACAACGATCAACATAAATTAAGGTTAAATACTAGGGGTATTCAGACTGATTTTCCCGCACCTCGGTTTTCGGGAAAATGAAAGAAGATTAAGTGCGGAAATCGCTATTTATACTGTGACCGTTGGGTTGGGTTGGCAGTAGGGCATGGTAAATGACAGTCATTTCTACAACTGACGTGTTTTAAACATCACTAGCGGTCAGTTCATTTCGTCATATTGAACATATACGCTAGCATTTTACCCTCTATTAAATAAGCTGACCAGATACTTTATTTTAATAATCATTCTTTAACATTTTTAAATATTCGCGCAAGTAAACGAATATATATTTCTTAAATATGTTTTCTTAACAAGATGATAAATTAATAAATAACGTCGTTGTCGTTAACTTCATTAATTAATTACATGATTACTTTAAAACTTAATGATTAATCGAGAAGATGCAAATAGTTTTAAATAATAATTAAATGATGAGCGTTTAAAATCATTATAAAATATATTATTTAAAGTATAAAACAAATGCATTAAATTCATAAATCATTCTCTTAATCTCATTATCATTTTTCTTTATCAATTCTCTCGATCATTATTTTTGCTGTTATATTAAAAATTAACTGATAAGTAAAAAATATGATAAATGATTAATCGTATTGAGTTAATTAAGTGCGATGTTTTAAACTCATTCATGATTTAGTTAACAGTCGATTTTTAAACTTAATTCATCTCAGTAAAACTTAATGAGTTAAGTTCAGTTATTAATTAAAGCTTAATTTACTTTAACGAACTCATTAAGTTTAATGTTAAGACTAAGTTACATTAACTTCGAAACATAAAAAATTAATAATTTATGTAAAAGTGATTCAATTTTCATTATTTTTGCATCGTTTAAAAGATCTCGCTCAGCTCATTAAATTAAATCATTTACATATAAGTTATTTTGATTTGATTTTTTGATTTGATTTGAATTCATATTCTGTGCGACATTGATTTAATGTATCGATTCATGAGAAAATCTATGCTATGTGTATCAAACAAACAAAATTCTCTGAGAAAGAAAATCGCTCGTCGACTATACAGCGACTTCTTCATCATCAAGACTGTAAATCTGAGACTATGTATTCAGTTATGAATCTATAGCTTCTATTCAGCGCGTGACGCTCAAGTAAACTCTTACTGCGTGTTTGTACTGTTTTTTGCATTGCATCGTTCTTGCTCTGCTCTTTATTGATGAAATTCTATACAACGATGTTTTGATTTTCTGTCGAGATCATGATTTCTTTGCATTCGTGATGCTCATGATTGTAATGTCGAGACTGTGTTTCTTTGCTTGATGATTGTCATTCATTCAACAGAGAAGTATATGTGAAAGAGAGACGTGTATGATGAGAAAATAAAATGTGATTGTAAATAATTCTATTCTGCTCTTGTTTTATGTCACGTAGATATTGAATAAATTGTCATTATAAATATGTAATTGCAGTTGAATAAATGTTGAGTTTTGATTGATGATGAAGAATGCATTCTGATCATTCTTTTGAATGTTCAATCATTCACGTAGTTGAATGCATGACTTGATGTTAAGTAAAGAAAATAAACTCAAGCTCTCTCAGTATATCAGTGTGCTTGACGAGTCACTACTTCTTTGAACACATGTAGTAACAGATTCAGACTCATCATTTGAAACAACTTATCTATCTGATATCTTTTCATCAATTACTTAATGATCTGTTGATGTGTTGAAGATGTTTTGATATCAACGCAGTTAATGAATCACTACTTTTTTGATCACTTGTAGTCACAATCTCAGACTTTAGCTTCATCTGAATCAACTCTTTTTTTATTAGTATCTTTTTATCTCTTACTGACATCAATCTATTATTAAATTCACTTCATAAATTGATTGTGACTGTTAGAATGAATGCTGTTGCATAAGTGAAAACTCTGCACGACAGTCTTTGCAGTCATGCAACGTTCTAACTTCGATCAAACTGCATCATATTAAGATTTCTAGACTCTTTTGATTCTATTTAAATGCAGAATAGAATCAAAAGATTCGTAGTCAACATCATGTACAGATGAATCTCATCATCAATCTACATATAAGTTATATAAAATACACATTACTTATATAATAAATGTAGTTATATTTAAAAGATTTAAACTTTTATATTATGTAAATCACTCACGTTACTTTTATTTACTTATATTTATAACTCAGTCACGTACATGATTTAATTGCACACTTTAACTGAAGTTAATTAAATGTTAATTATAAATAATATTATAATTAACATTTAATTAACTTCAGTTAAAGTGCGCGATTAAGTCATTTACGCGATTAAATCATAAATTTAAGTATTATGCTCGACTTTTTTATTAATTGATTAATTGATTAATTGATTAATTGATTAATTGATTAATTGATTGTTCATATGCTCTTGTGACATCAATTTAAGTTCAACTCATAATAAAAAACTATGCTATGTATATCAAATAAACAAAATTCTCTGAGAGAGAAAATCGCTCGTCAATTACACAGCGACTTGCATGTCATTGAAACAATATTGTCATATGATGATAACTCTGAGACTATATATTCAGTAATGAATTTATAGCTTCTATTCAGCGCATGATGCTTGAGTAAATTCTTGATACATGTCTGCATTGTTTCTTTGTGATTCATCATTCTTGCTTTGCTCTTCATATTGATGATATTCTATACAATGATGTTTCAATCTTCGATCACAAAAATCATAATTTCTTTGCACTCATGATGTTCATGATTGTAATATTGAAACTGTATTCTCTGCTTGATGATTGTCATTCATTAAGCAAGAAAATATATGATGAAAGAAAGATGCATATGATAAAAAGATAGAATATGATTGTAATAAATAATTCTGTTCTGCTCTTGTCTTATGTCATGTAAATGTTGAATATGCTGTTAATATAAACATGCAATTGCAGTCATTTGATGCTGAGTTTTGATTGATAATAAAGAATGCAATCTACTTGAAATCACTACAATTCTGATTATTCTTGAATGAGCTTTCAATCTTTCATGCAGACAGACATTCAATTTGTTGAAATAGTAAGAAAAAATGAGCTCGCAACATCTCTTCAGTATATTGAACATTTCTCGTTCTGCGCAGTCAATGAATCACTACTTCATTGATCACTTATAATCATAAACTTAAGATCTAGATTTATCAGATCTAAACTTAATTTAAAATGATTCTTCTACTAATATCTTTTCATCTTTTACTAATAATAACGCGTCATTTGCTGTCTTCATGAGTTGTAGCTATTAGAGAATGATGTTGTTGCATGAGTGAAAACTCTGCATGATCACTTTCATGATCATGCAACGTTTTAACATTATTCAAACTGCGTTGAATTGAAATCTCTTGACTCTTCTGACTTTTATGTGTCAAATAGAATCAAAAGATTCATAATTGACATCATGTACAGATGAATCTCATCATTGATCTCAACTTTTTTATTATTAAAATTAAGATTTATCTTACTTATACATATATATCAAACTTTCTTTATATAAGCATCATTTCTTAGTTTATAGAATCATCATTTTTTAATTTATATAATCATTATTCTTGAATATGTAATTATTTAAATTCTTTTAAACCTAATATTTTCTTCAACGTAATATTTTTATTTACTTTTATAATTAATTTAAAAGCATTTAATGAAACTTATATATTCATATGTTGTATCATTTTCATTATATTTAAAATAATTTTGTAAAATAATGATTTTAATAAAATTAAAGTAATTATTAATCTTCATTCTTTTCTTTTTAACGAAGTTTTTCTTTCATTTTTTATTATTAAATTAATTATAAGATGATAAAATGAATAATGATTAACGTATTTTAATTAATGCATTTATAATAATAATAATAAATTTATACATTCTTGTAACATTAACTTAAGATTGATTCATGAGAGATGCTATGCTATGTGTATCAAATGAACAAAATTTTCTGAGATAGAAAATTGCTCACTGTTTATGCAATTGCTTTATGCAGTTGAAACGATAAAGCTGAGACTATGTATCAAATTTGTTTATGATGATTGCATGTTAAAGAATAAGAATTCTTGTCACTTTAAACTGCTTCAAAAGCTTTGTTTTCATCATTATTTTCACTGTCATCTTAAGATTCTTTGTGATTGCGATGATGATTCAATAGTTCATGAAGTTAATGTCTTGTAACATGTTTGATCAAAGATGTATTCATTTTGAGCAATGCATTAAAATATGCTTGACTGTCTGATAACTTCATTTACAGTCACATTGAGAAATATTTACACTTGATACATTTTTCAAGTGTAGATAAACATTTAGCTTTATGCATTCTATTTTGATGTAAATTGCAAGAATATTTTTGATCTTCTGAAAATCATCATGCATCTTTATTGACTTCTTGAATAAATGAGATCTTTGAGCAGAAATTGCATTAATGTTTATAATGTATTTTTTATAATTTTTTCATCTGAGATTTCATTGATCTTGATGAAATTGTGCAATCACTTATTCGCTCGTTGAAATCAACATTGAAACATTATATCATCTGTGTTTAAACTGTAGTCTTGCTTCTTCATGTATTGAAATATTTAAAAATGTCGCTTTTTTAAAGATTGAAAAGTAAGAAATGAATTGATTAATTTCTATCAAATGTGCACATATGATCTTGCATGCTTGCTGAGTCTTTCACATTCTGTCATTAATTCAACTGCATAATGTAGTCTGATTCTGTAGTTTATTCAGATGAACATGAAGTGAAGAAGTATACATTTCAATTTTCAGCGTCTCAATGTTCACTTTCTTGAAGATATTTATTACTTGACGTAGCGCTTGATTTTGAAGAGTTCTCAATCTTCATTTCATGTTCAACAGTTTTTCTTCTTTATCATGTTGATGTCATATCAATGTTTCAAACATCATTTTCAATCTTATTACTGCTGAGTAAATTTGTCTTGTTTTTGCAAATGTAATCTTTCAAGTGAAGATCTCAAGTCAATTAAGCATCAGCATTTTGATGACGTGATCTACTTCTATTTGTTGAAGATGTGAATTTCATCAAAGTTTCATGTTCAATTGAACTTTCAGAATTCATACATCTGACTTCAACTTTACTACTGATTTTTCTATGCATAAACTAATCATCATATTAAATCTGTTTGACTTGTAAATAAAGTGTGTGAATTCATATTTCTTCAAGATGAACGTGATATCATGAGTTTAAATTCACTTTACACAAATGTTATATGCTTGACTTAGCATTTTACAGATTGATTCTGTAATTCTGTCATAAATCAGAACATTGATGTCATTTATAAAGTCAAGCACTTTAATTTTGATTTCTAATGCTTCATATTTTTCAATTAAACTTTCGTTGAAAAATAAAAAGAAAATCAATGAGATGAAAGACTTCTGCAATATGTTGACATCTATTCATTGCATCACGCTAGTTTGTTCATCAAAAGTCAGCGATAACTCTTTGTCTTTCAGAAAGCTGTGAGTTCATTCAATTATATAATTCAATGTTCTTTTCATTCTCAAAATATGCAGAAGTCTGATGTGCATAAATCTGTCATCAAGTTCAAGTTGCTCAACTCAACTCAGATCAAGTTTTGAGTTTGAGTTGAGTTGAGAGAGATCAACTCAACTCAAACGAATTGAGTCAGATCTTCGATTCAATTTGATCAACTTGACGAGTTGACTTGAATTCAATTTCAGGCCTACTTTCTATTAAATTTTCTATCAAATTTTCTATTCTACTTTCTATTCTACTCTTTATTCTACTCTCTATTATACTCTCTATTCTACTTTTTATTCTTCTTCGTATCATACTTTCTATTCTACTTTCAATCATACTTTCTATTCTACTTTCTATCATACTTTTTATTCTACTTCATATCATACTTTCTATTCTACTTTCTACCCTACTTTTTACTCTACTTTCTATCAAACAATCTTCATGTTTTCTCGTCATGACTCTTTATTCTACTTTCTATTCTACTTTCTATTCTACTTTCTATCATACTTTCTATCATACTTTTTATTCTACTTTCTATCATACTTTCTACTCTACTTTCTATCATGTTTTCTATCATATTTTCTATTAGAAGGATTCATCTAGCACTGGGCTAAACCTAGCAGTGAGACAGCTCTATAGGGCTGAAAATTCACATTTCATTTTTTATCGCTTTAACGATTCGTTTTAGGTGAACTACGTAGCTAATAGAACCTCTTTGAGGCTCTTCTGATACGCATGTCTCGCTCTGATTGATCATTTGTAGATATCTTGTTATTTCTTTGCTTCTGCTTCTGCTTCTGCTTCTGCTTCTGCTTCAGCTGTCTGACTCGTAGCTTAACTATCAGCTGCTTCTGCTTCTGCTTCTGCTTCAGCTGTCTGACTCGTAGCTTAACTATCAGCTGCTTCTTCTTCTTTTGTCTAGAGCTTGCTGTCAATGTCATTGATGTCAACGAAGTGAAGAGCTCAGAATCTAGACGTAGTAGATCATTGATCTCTCTATTTCACAGCTTTGTTTGTTGAGCTGAGGTTACAACAGCTCGCTTTCGAGTAGAAGAAGATTTTGAAGTAAAGAGCTCAGAATCTAGACGTAGTAGAAAATTAACCTTCTTTTGTCATACCTTTGCTTGTTGATTCTCTCTTCTTTCATCAACAATCTCTTGATTCATGACTCTTGCAGTATCATAATTACTCTCAATTCGATTGATTTTTTTCTTCTCTCTTCTATTTAACTCAAGAAGTTTCTGATTAGTAACATTCTGAATAGTAGATTTCGTCATTGCTCGTATTGCTGCTTTACCCACCTTTTGAAGAATCTGACCAGAAGTCGATTCTTCTATTGCTTGTCTAATAAGCTGCTGTACTTGAGAGGTATTTGCAGGTGTTAGAACGACTTCTAAACCTTTGTCAGAATCGATGTATGTGACTGTAGCTTCGAAAGACGTAGTTGAACGTATGACAATGTTGTACTGCTGTGATTGCTCTAGTTCCTTAACAGGAGGAAAGTGCTGAAGTACTAAGGCTGAGCTGAATGATAGAAGTCCTGTAGCTGTTTATGCCTTTCTAATATTCAGTGATGTAATTGTCTCATGTCGAGTCAGTTGATAGAGCTTCAGAAAGTTCGTTTTATCGATTGAGTAGCTGATTTCAAGTCGAGTAACTCGCTGAACATGAGTCTTGTACGCAGTAGCTAATGAAGCAAAGACTTCAACATCGAGTGGTTGAAACAGATGAGTAGTGTGAGTTGAAAGACACAGTAGAATGATTTTCTGACTGATGCAATAGTCAATCACCTGAGTAGTGATATGAGAAGCATGATCATCGATTAATAGCATTCGATATTCGTCTTTCTGACAGATTTTAGTTTCTGAATCGAAGCATTTCTGTATTTAGGCTAGGCTCAATTCGTTGTCGATTCAGTCATTCTCGCTCAGAGCAATATGATCTTCTTTGAGTACTTCGTACCAGATCTTCTGCTGTAGTTTTCCTTTGAAGATAATTCACGACTTCAAGACTCTTTCATTCATAGATATACACTCAATCAATGAGACTCACTCTCGATTGTCACATTGAGTCATATGAGTCTTTTCATACTTGAAAATCATGACTCGAAGCTTAGCAATGATTCTCTGCATGAACCTCTTTTCATTCATGTTGTAGATATCTTCTATCTCTATTTCATGCTCTTTTTTTAGACTCTGAAAGAGGTTGAACCAGCCAGCTAAAATATCGTGATTCTGAGTCATAGCACGCTCTTTGTCAAGCGAAGAAATATATACTGTTTTGATTTGCGAATGACGTTTCAGAAACTTCTGAGGTCAATTGACTTCGACTGACTTATCATCACTCTTTTTTATTAGTAGTTCTTTAGCTATTGAACGTACTTGCTTCACACGAGAAGATCAGCTTCAGGCCTGAAGACGTAGAATTCAGTCACGTATAGCTGCTTCTTCTTCGAGACTAAGTCTTTGAAATTGCTGATTGCGTGCAACAGTAGTCTTTCGACCATTGATTCGATTTCAAAGAGTACTACTTGATATTTCATATTGACGAGCGAGTTTTGCTTGGGAAAGATTTTCGTTGACTGCTGAAGCCTCGTTTCAACGGGCGTGAGCAAGCGTTATGCGCTCTTTCAGTGAAAGTTCTATATCTTCAGAAGGTATGAAGAATATAGAGAGAATGAGAGAGATGACTGTCATCGTTTTGCTGATATGTTGAAGAATTACACGTTGATAGCAATAAAATATGAAATGTGAATTTTCAGCCCTATAGAGCTGTCCCACTGCTAGATTTAGCTCAGTGCTAGATGAACTCTTCTAAACGCTCTATCAAACTGATTGCAAATTTGATTGCAAAAAAATTTGAAAAATATAAAAAAAAAAGTATGATAGAAAATATGAAGGATTTTGTGTCGCAACTGACGCTAGCCTCAATCAGGCTAGCGAGCAGTGTAATGACACTGCAACAACTATGTTTTTAATTATGAACTATGTTTCTAATTGTGAACTATGTTTCTAATTGAACGATTACTCTCTCTGCTTTTACTACAGCTTCTACTGCTGCTTCTATTGCTTGAATGATATGATAGAAAATATGATAGAAAATATGGTAGAAAATATGATAGAAAATATGATAGAAAATATGATAGAAAATATGATAGAAAATATGATAGAGAGTCATGATGAGAAAATATGAAGGTCGTTTGATAGAGAGCTATGATAGAAAGTAGGGTAGAAAGTAGGGTAGAAAGTAGAGTAGAAAGTAGAGTAGAGAGTAGAATAGAAAGTAGAATAGAATGTAGAATAGAAAATATGATAAGAAAATATGATAGAGAGTTATGATGAAAAAACATAAAGATCGTTTGATAGAGAGCTATGATAGAAAGTAGAGTAGAAAGTAGAGTAGAAAGTAGAGTAGAAAGTAGAATAAAAAGTAGAATAAAAAGTATACTATTTTTAGCAATCAAGTTCAAACAATTTAATTTAATTTCAAGTTGAGTTCAAGTTGAGAAGAATCAATTTAATCTCAACTCAAACTTGATCTTGAGTTGAGTTGATTCTTCTCAACTCAATTCAATTCTGATTCAACGGCAGATCTAGATGTGCAAGACATGATTGAACATCTCAATGACATCTAAACTAAGCATGAAGATCACATGCTTGATTTTGCAGTCTCATATTGCGTGTACTTGATTTACTAGTAGATTTAGCGCTGAGATCATGAATTGCTTGCATCTTGTTCTCATTTAAGTGTTCAAAAGCATGTGATGAGTCTCAGTAATGTTATTTAATCTTTTGATCATGATTGATTTTAATGTCTTATTCATGATGTTCAGCAGAGCAATGAATTGATATGTTTTTGAATCAATGTAATCATTCTTCTTTGATTTGCAAAGTATTATCATCTGAGACTTTTTGAACTGCTTTGAGTAATACTTGTGAATTACACATGCATTGAACAGATTGATTAATATCAAAGTGTTACGAACATGCCTGAATCGATCAGGGTTCAGATCTAATTCTAATCAATTTGATTAGAACAAGTCATGACGCTATGCCTAGTTTGAACCTAGCGCATCTCTTCGAGCCATTCTCAGCACTTCTTCCCGTTTGTTCAGCACTTTCTTCATTAATCTCTTTCATCATTCTTTTAAACAAACACATCTGATCTATTACATCACATCTGTATCGAGCCTAGCGCAGTCTCAAGCCATTATTTATAGAAGAGCTCGCACTCTTTCTCTTCTGTATTCTTAATGTCTTGTTATAGCTATCTCTAAAGAACAATACATACATATCAGCTTCAAGCCTCTTTGATTGAATGATCTAGGCACGGTTTCAACATTACATTAAGAATCCCGTTTATCATACGATATAAATACTCATTACTCGTTCAATATACTCGTTCAGGCAGATCGAGTCTAAAGAAATTCGTTTACCTGATGATCGACGCAATCGAAAGACAGAACAACACTAGAGAATCTATAGAATCAACAGCGAGGCTGGTTGAATTGCTAGACGACTTACAGCTCATTAAGTACGCATCGTTCATTCCGATTAATAGAATCAGCGATAAAGAATCTTCGTTGATTGCTAGAGAATCAAATCGATCAAGAGAATCAATTAATTCTCAAATCAAACAACAAAAACGACTTCATCTTCTATTGTCGAGCATCGCTCTTCGCTCGATCCCTTTCTTTTAAAAACACTCGTTCAATTCAATCTCTTCTTTCTCATGTCTCGTCTCTTCAAAGAGCGTTTCGAAGCTTCATTCTTCATTGTCGAAGATAACGACTCATTCGCTGAAATCATAACATCTTCTATGATCATGAAAGCTTTGAAGAAACGATGCGAAGAGCTGAAAGCTAGACTACAAGCTAGAGAGATTACTTCGTCATCGTCAATCTACTCTGAGCGTTCTAGATTTCAGAAAATACTCGATTCTTCGTTGTTCACTGATGAAAAGAATTCTATCTGAGAGAACTGATATGAAAAAGTTCAGAACAAGCTGAAAATCAATGTCGATCTCTTTTCAAGTGAACGAGTCAAGCTGAGCTACGTACATTTCAGATTATTCGATGATGCAGCTGAGATCATTCAGTCAAGACGCGAACGTGACTGTTTCAACTCATACAAGATCGTCGATGAGCTTTTGAAAGAGCTAGCTCAGTTGTTCGATGACTCAGATAAAGAAGTCAACTTTCGTAGAAACTACTACAACTTGATTCAAGAACAGAAGAAATTCAGCGAGTTTTATACTCAATTTCAACAACTATTCTTCTATCTAGACTATCAAGAAAAACAGCTGATCGTCGATCTAAAGAATAAAATAAATCTTCGACTTCGATTCGCTTGAGTAACTCAATTGATTCAACTCAGTACTCTGAAAGAAATTCGTTTCTACCTCATTCAATTGAATAACGATCAACGAGCTATTCGAGAGATCAAGAATAGAGAAGCAATGATCAAAGCTCAAACAACTAAACAGATCATCTTCGCTGAAGAATCAGTCAAAGCTATTCGTAGAATCATAGAAACGAAGGTGACTGATCAGTCAAAACCACGCGACGCTGTTTTGACTAGCGTCAAAGAAAATGACTTACTAATCGGAAACTGCTTTCTTTGTCATAAGTCTGATCATACTTCTAAAGAGTGCTCGAATAGACCTTTCAGAATTAACGCATTAGATGACGAGTTTGATCGTTCTTCGAACTTCGATTCAGAGTCTGATTCAAAAAACTAGCCATCTCTTTCAGAGTCATCGAAGAGATAGAGATCATTTCTTTGTGCAATCTAATCGACGAAATTTCATCTATCGAAGAGAACTACTTCGAAAAGTCATTTCTAGTCGATGTCACTCTATTCTCGCAAGGCGAATTCTTCAAGCTACGACCTCTGATAGATAGTGACTCGACGATCTACATCTTGATTCATACAAAGCTAGTTGATCAAATATGTCAGAAGCTCGAAATTCAATTCATACGACTAGCTAAAGAGAAGTTAATAAGAGAATATGACGGAAAGCTGACGAGAAAGATCATTATTCATAAAATTCTACCCAATCTCACAGTCGAAAGTCATAAGAAATTGACTGTTTCAATGTTAATAGCTGATATAGATCATCATGACGTCATATTAGAAAAGCTCTGAATGAACAAAAATGAAATACTACTAGATATGCGAAACGATGTCATCGTTTTTTCGAATCAATTAGAAGCTTTCATTTCTGTTTTTTCGATGTCAGTCAGAGCTTCACACTCAAAATGATCACGATCATCAAATTCTTCTATTCGTTCAGTCTTCAAAGTGCTTCAACGACTCACTTCTACTGCTTCGAAAAAGAACTTTTCTATGTTCAGTGTGAGAGCTGCACCTTTTCATGCACTGGTTAAACGATCAAAGAAGAATCGCATCGAGATTTTCGTCATGTCGATCGAAGATATTGATAGGAAAATAGTCTACAACACTCAATGCGAACTGAATGTTCTAGACGTCGCTTTCATCGATGCATCAGCTCAAAATCTAGAAGACATCAAAGTCAAGCTATCTTCGAAATATCAGAATTTTCTCGACGTGTTTGATCGAGCTCAAGCCGATATGCTATCACCTCATCGTTCATATGATCATAAGATAGAGCTCACTAACGATGTCACTTCTTCTAGATGTCGAGCTTATTGAATGTCACTCTACAAGCTTCAGAAGATCAAAGAATATCTGAACGAAAATCTGTCAAAGAATTTTATTACTTCTAGCAAGATCTCATATTTCTCATTCGTTCTATTCGCTCTGAAGATCAATGACGATCTTCGCTTCTGCGTCGACTATTGAAAGCTCAATGTCATTATCAAAAGAAATCGCTACTCTCTATCGCTCATAGATGAGATGATTGACAAAATCGTTGACTGCAAGCATCTGATTCGACTGAATATAATTTTCGCTTTCAACAAACTTCGTATGCATCTCGATAGTGAGAACTATACGATCTTCATTATCGCTCTAGAAGCGTACAAATCAAAGATTCTATCATTCAAATTAACAAACGATTCGACCTCATTTCAGCAATATATGAACGATGTTCTATGAGACTTTCTAAATGACTTCTGTCAAGCTTATTTAGATGACATTCTCATATACAGCAAGATTCAAAAGAAGCATAGACAACATGTCAAGATGATACTAGATCGTCTACGAAACGCTGATCTGCAGATAGATATTCGAAAGTGCAAATTCGACGTAGAAGAAACAGTCTTCTTAGAGATCATAGTATCAGAACAAGATCTTTGCATGAACTCTATCAAAGTGAAAGCTATAGTCAATTGAACTACATCTACTAATCTAAAAGAGATACAAGACTTTGTCGACTTCGTCAATTTCTATCGACGCTTCATCAAGAACTTTTCGAAACTAGTCAAGTCATTCACTCAGCTGATTCAAAAAGACACGTCTTTTGTTTGAAACGAAGTCTGCGTCGAAGTCTTTGACAATCTAAAGAAGCAGATCAGCTCGACTTCAGTTCTACGTCATTTCAATGTCAAACGTCAAGCTATTTTGAAAATCGATGCATTCAACTATGTAAAAGACGGCATACTATCTCAGTACGATGACGAGAATGTGCTTCACTCGATAGTCTTCTATAGCAAGAGCATGATTTCAGCTGAATGCAATTATCACATCTATGACAAGAAATTGCTAGCTATCATTCGATGCTTCGAACACTGATGATTCAAACTAGAAGATACTGAGCTATCTATTCAGATGTTTACTGATCATCAGACTTTGAAGATCTTTATGAAAAACAAACAGCTGACTCGATGACAAGCGAACTACCTGAATATTCTATCGAAGTTTAACTTTCAGATTATCTTTCGATCAGGCAAAACAAACTTCAAAGTCGATGCTTTAACTAGAATGTCGATGATCGATAGTTCTGAATCAGCTAAAGACATAGATTATTGTTTTCAGACTATACTGATCTCGAATTGAATAGACGTTCTATCGATTGAGTTCAAAATCGAATCTGAATACGAGACTAATCTCTATCAACGCGTACGCCTAGTCAATTAGAAGAATGAACTATGCAATGAGTATCAACAAGCTATGAACAAAGATGAACTGAAGCTTCATGGCACGAAGCTAAAGAACTGTCAAATCATTGACAACGTTCTATTCAAAAAGAGTCTACTATGAATGTTGAAACAAATGCATACGAAATTGCTTCGAAAGATTCACGATCAATCATCAATCTTGCACTCTGACATTAGACGAACGATTGATCTAGTTCAACGCTTCTACTATTGATCAGATCATCGAGCAACTATTCGACAATACATTCGAAACTGTCATGTCTGTCAGCGAAGCAAAGCATCTCGAGATGATACAAATGGTTTGCTTCAGCCTCTATCGATTTCTCAGCAGCGTTGACAAGATATAGCTATGAACTTCATCACTGAGCTATCTCTATCGAAAAACTATAACGTCATTTGCACAATCATATGTCGTCTCTTCAAAGAACGTCACTATGTTCTCTGTCATTAAGAAGACGATGACATCTCAATCGAAGAAACAGTATGAATTATGCTATGAAACGTCTATCGACTTCATGATCTACTCAGTTCTATCGTTTCAAATAGAGACTCTCAGTTCATATCGATCATGTGACAAAGTCTTTGTAAACGACTGAAGATCAAAGTCAATCTATCAACAGTCTATCATTCAGAGATCGATGATCAGTCGAAACGAGCTAATCAAGATG